>Ga0209211_10000162_pt1 | contig 146373 bp, 150 predicted proteins | sample RifGroA2_FD_183992 | JGI IMG/M metagenome (GOLD analysis project Ga0209211, IMG submission 183992) | Groundwater microbial communities from Rifle, Colorado, USA - Groundwater A2 (SPAdes) (version 2) | ecosystem: Environmental > Aquatic > Deep subsurface > Groundwater | place: Rifle, Colorado...
AGTTCCTAAGCGGCGACTTCGTGGCATGGGCAGAGCAGGTCGGGATGACGATACGGTACATACAGCCGGGCCAGCCCAACCAGAACGCCTATGTCGAAAGGTTCAACCGCACGTACCGTGAAGAGTTCCTTAGCCTGTACTTGTTTCGTAACCTCAGCGAGGTGCGCGAAGGCACCCATGACTGGAGGATCGGTTACAATGAGCGCCGTCCTCATGACGCCTTGGGAGATCTGACGCCGTGTGAGTATCGCCAAAACAACGCCGGAAACTCTACTTTAAAACTGTCTACCTAATAGGGAAGCTTACGATCCAAGCTGTTTATCTCCTCTAGTAATAGCGCCTTTCCCTGCCGATGAGCCGCTACAACAAGCCCGTACTTGTCCACATCCGCGCCTGTGAATGCGCCTTTCATATGTCCGAACAATTCGCTTGTAAGCAGGGAGGGTGGAAGGTTAGCGCAATTTATCCTTTCAAGTTCTTTCTTGTAGCGTTCCTGATAGACCTGTGTGAAATAGCTCTTGCCGCTTCCCCTCGGCCCTTTTATAAGTATATGGTCCCTTGGACCTGCTATCTTCAGCAATTTCTTAAAGCGGTCTGTTTCGCGCTTTAGCCCTGGAAGCGGAAAAAAAGTCTGGGAGGTGTCTCTCGTCTGCATCGTCTCAAGCTCCTTTTGTTTGAAAACCCAGCCAAGGCGCCAAGGTCGCGGTTTTTCTGTTTGTCAACCTATGCCGGGAAACTGTCTATCCCTCAAGCGGCCTTCAGCTGTTTGGCCTTTATTTTCTTCCGCTTTACCTCCCAAAGGTCAAACTGCATCTGCTGTGTGAGCCAGCTTTCCGATGCGGTGCCGAAGGTTATGGATAGTCTCACGGCCATTTCAGGGCTTATACCGGCGCGCCCGTTCACTATCTCGGAAAGGGTCTTACGGCTTACGCACAGGGCCTTCGCCGTCCCGGTTATGGAAAGCCCCAGGGGGTCAATGCAGAGCTTCTTTACAACCTCTCCGGGGTGAGGGAGATTGTGCATCATGGTCTTGTCTCCTTTCTAATGGTAGTCCAGATAATCTACTTCTAAGGCGTCCTTGCCTTCAAACCTGCATATAACTCTCCATTACCGTCCAGGTATGGGCCTCAATCTCTTTTATCTCCTTCTTCGTGAGCCTTTTTTCGTGGCCTATCTCTCCATCCTTATGACTTTAGCCCTCTCCGGCTTATCGAGCCCCACTATCGACCTGAGCCGTCGCTCCCATGCTTCAAGGGCCGACCGCTTTTCCTTGTCATAGCCATGCTGATTGTAGACTGCCGCCATCCCCTGTAAACTGTGCCCGATTACCTTCTCGGCCACTATGTCATCAATACCAAGCTCGGCAAGCCGTGTTCTCAAAGTTCTCCGGAGGTCGTGCGGGGTGAAGGCTTCTTTCAAGCCCATAGTTTCCAAATGCCGGACAACGGCGCGGGATAGGGCCGCCCTGGAGACTGGCGATTTCTCTTTGTATGAGCTTCTGAAAACATAAGGGCAGTCGCTTGACAAAACTCTGGCAGCCTCTATCGTCTCAAGGGCCATGGGGCAGAGCGGGACTTTGTGGGACTTGGGTTCTTTCTTCTTCCCTGTCTTCAACCGATCCGGTGGTATCGTCCAAACATCGCCCTCTATCTCATCCCATGCCATACCCGCAACCTCTCCCGGCCTCTGTCCGGTGAGTAAAATCATCCTCAAGGCCAATTTCGTTACTCGATATATATCTACCTTCTTATTGTTTACGTCCAGAACAGCCCATACCAGTTTGATTTCATCATCCGTTAGTACCCGGCTTCTGGATTCCTCTGAGGGCTTCCGTATGCCATTACAGGGACTATGCTCGATAACGCCGCGCTCGGCAGCGAAATTAAATAATCTACTGAGTACGCCGTGGACGTGGTTCCTGGTAGACATGGACCGCTGTTTAATTTCGTCCAAGAGGATGACGATATGACGGCGCTTAATATCCTTCACCTTGAGCCGCCCCCATACAGGGATAACGTCTTTCAGTATGAGCCGCCGCCTATCCGCGCCGGATTTCTGTTTGCTCAATTCCTCATTCCAAAATTCATCAAGCATTTCCTCGAAGGTAGGAGCGGCCTGTCTTGCGGCCTTTTCTATCTTCAGTTCCGAAGCGGGGTCAATTCCTTTTTTGACTTTCACCCTGGCTTCGCTTGCTTTTGACTGAGCTTCCGTAAGGCTCATTAAGGGATACTCTCCCAGGACCATCATGGGGCGCTTGCCGCCGAAGCTATACAAAAATACCCATGTCTTTTTCCGCTCTCCTATTCGTACACCCAGGCCGCCCCTATCCCATTCTATCCGGCGTTCCCCGTCTACGGCTTTGAGGCGTTTTAGCTTCAGGTCGGTGAGCATTTTATCCCCCCTTTTTGAGCGTTACTCCGACCACTTGCATTTCTCAAGGTAGGTAGTGGTCGGAAACTGGTCTACAACTGGTATACACTTTAACACGAATAACAGCGTGTCCGGCTGAATAGCTCTGAATAGAATAATAGGCTTAACTAGGTGTTATGTCAAGGGTTTTATGGGGTGTGGTGAGGGAAGTTGAAAAGGCGTGAAAGTGCTAAACATTATTATGGGGTGCTAGTGGTCGGAGGTTCGAATCCTCTCGCCCCGACCAGTTAAATCAAGGGGTTACGGAGTTTCCGTAACCCCTTTTTTCTTGGAAAAGACAGCTGTTATCCACGTTACATAACCGGACTGGCTGGAGTGAGTGATTAGGCTCCAGCCACATGAATTCAGACCCTCCTGAGAAATAGCATGAAATTTCATAAGAATAGATGTATTGTAATATGTCTTTTTTTAACTGTAAGTTGTCTTTTAATAATGGGCAATACTGTTTTTGCGCAAGATGATAATGTTTTCATGAGCAGGGATTTGAACGGAGTCGAGAAGACAGAGAGTTTTTTTTTGCAGGGAAAAGGTTTATATACATGCTGATTTCAAAAATCTGAAAGAGCGGGAATATACGGTGTCCGTAGTCTGGATAAATACTATAGGTCAGCAGCAGGATTCTGCGACTCATGCATTCAAAGGTGAAAAGCACACTCGTGTCTGGTTCTGGCTTGAGCTTACTCCAGGCTTCGGTGGGAAATTGATGAAAGGCATGGACCCTTCCTTTGGGATGAAAGGCTTTGAAGGCATATGGAAGGTATGATATATCTTGATGAAAAAACAGTTGAAGAAAAATATTTTTTTGTAAGTTGTTGACGCCAACAGTAAAAGACAATTCTTAGTTTGTGAGATTGTTATAGACGCGATGAGATGGTAGGTGCTCCGTGGATATTTCGGTTCAAGCAAAAAAGAATATTTCTTGCAGTTTTTTGCACTTGGTAAAATTCATAGGGCTGATTGCGGTAGTTGTCCTATTTACCGGATGCTCTTCCGCCTTGCTGGCTCATGACGCAGACAAGCTGGCATCCTCAGGCGAGTGGGACGAGGCCGCCCTCATGTATCGCGGTCTGTACCAGAAAGACCCGTCCAATCTCGCCTATAAGATCAAGTACAACAGGGCAAAGTTCGAGGCTGCGCAGATACATCATAAAAGGGGTGAGGAGCACCTTGAGAAGGGCAATCATGATGCCGCTTTACTTGAGTTCCAGGCCGCGCTTCTCCTGGAGCCGTTGCTTGATAAGGCCCGCGCGTCGATGAACAAGGCCAAGCGCCTCATGGACTCCCTCTATTATAACGGCAAGGGGATCGAGGCGCTCACCAATGGCAAAGAACGCGAGGCAAAGGCAGCGTTCAGGAAGTCCCTTTCTCTAAACCCTGAAAACCAGGCAGCCTTAATAGAAATTGAAAAGCTAAACAGCCAGCAGAAGCTCGTAATGGACGGTTTTGACCTGGACTTGAAGTCAACCGCGCCTATTACGCTTGAGTTCAGGGACGCCGGGGTAAAGAAGGCTTTTGAAGTGATATCGAAGCTCTCCGGCATGAATTTCATGTTCGACCCGGATGTGAGGGATGACCGGATTACGGTCTTTTTAAAAGACGCCACATTCCAGCAGGCGCTCGATCTCCTCCTTGTTACAGGCAAGTTCGGTAAAAAGGTCGCAAACGAGAATACCATTATAATCTACCCCGCGACCCCTCAGAAGATTGCTCAATATGAGGAGTTGATGATCAAGGTATTCTACCTCTCAAACAGCGACGCAAAGAAGACCGTGAACCTATTGAGGACAATGATCAGGGCCAGGGATATGGTCGTCCATGAAGAGCTCAACGCCATAATGGTAAGGGCAAGGCCTGATGTAATAGAGCTGGCCCAGAAGGTGCTAAATTCAATCGACTTGGCCGATTCAGAGGTCATGCTGGAAGTGAGTATAATCGAGATAAACAGGACAAAGGCGTCCAAGCTCGGCATAGACCTCTCGCCTGATACAATAACCGCCAGCGTCCCGACTACAGGCGGCACGATCAGCCTCGGAGACCTCCGCACCCTTTCCAGCGGGGAACTGCTTATAAGCCTGCCGAGCGCAATTCTGAACATAAAAAAAGAGGACCTTGATGCAAACTTGTTAGCCAACCCCCGTATTAGGGTCAAGAACAACGGCAAGGCAAAGATACACATAGGCGACCGTGTGCCTATCATAACCACCACAGTGAACCAGGGCGTTTCAACCGAGAACATCCAATATCAGGATGTAGGTCTCAAGCTTTCCGTAGAGCCTACGGTAAGGCAGAACGATGAGATAGACATAAAGCTCGCCCTTGAGGTAAGCGCGCTCGGCACAAAGACGATTACTTCAACCGGCAGCGTTGCATACCAGATAGGAACGAGGAATACCGAGACTGTCTTGCGCCTCAAGGACGGCGAGACGCAGGTCTTCGGCGGGCTTATAAGTGACGAAGAGAGAAAGACCACAGCAAGGATACCGATCATTGGAGAAGTGCCTTTACTTGGACGTTTTTTCTCCAACGTGGACGATAGCGCTATCAAGACCGAGGTGCTGCTTTCCATTACGCCGCATGTCATAAGGCAGATGGAGATCCCTGAAGAAGCGGTAAAGGGCTTCATGTCCGGAAGGGACGAGTTCCCGTCCGCAAGGCCTGTCCTTGAGGGTTATTCAGGCGAACAGACCGCGCTGCCAGGCCAGCCATATCAGCCAAGCCCGATGCAGATGCCTGAACAGTTTGCCCCGCCTCAGCCTCTTATGCCTCCTCCTCAACCATAAGGCCGTTTTATGGCACGGAATGGGTTCACCTATATCGAGCTTGTAATAACGGTCGCCATAATAGCCATTCTCGCGGCAGTCATAATGCCTTTATCTCAGATCTCTTCAAAACGGGTAAAAGAGGCTGAATTAAGGCAGAGCCTCCGCATGATAAGGACAGCAATAGACGATTACAAGCGGGCCTGGGACGAAGGGAAGATTAAGAAGAGCGTTGGCGAGTCTGGTTATCCGCCGGACTTGAATATACTTGTCGAAGGGATCGATGATGCCTCTTCAGCGCAATCGGGGCGGAAGATATTTCTACTCAGGCGTATTCCACGCGACCCTATTAGCAAGGTCAAGGACACCGCGCCTGAGGAGACGTGGGGCTTGAGAAGCTACCAGAGCCCGCCTGATGACCCGCAGGAAGGCGACGATGTATTTGATATATATTCAAAGAGCGAGGAGCAGGCGCTTGACGGCACATATTACAAAGACTGGTAAAGGCGGCTTCACTCTCATAGAAATGCTGATAGTGATGACGCTTATTGGCATACTTGCTGGAATTGCCGTGCCGCTCTATCAGAACTCAGTGACAAAATCCAGAGAGGCGGTGCTGAAGGAAGATATATACCAGCTCAGGGAGGCCATAGACAAGCACTACGCGGATAATGGAGCTTACCCTGAAAGCCTCCGCGAACTCTCGAATAAAAAATATATCCGCTCAGTGCCAGTTGACCCGTTTACCAATTCGGACGAGACCTGGATAGAGATACCTGTTGAAGGAGACCCCGGAGTATACGACGTAAAAAGCGGAAGCCGCCTTGTTGGCACCAATGGAGTCGCCTACAGTGAATGGTAAGGAGGGTTTCACATACCTTTCTGTTCTGTTCATGATAACAGTCATGGGCTTGGCTGCTGGCGCTGCCGGAAAGTATTGGAGCGTTGAGGCGCAGCGGGATAAGGAAGATGAGCTAATCTTCAGGGGCCGGGAGATAAGGGCGGCGATAGGGAGGTATTACTTCGAGAGCCCGGGAGCGAATTCATACCCCAGGAGTCTTGAGGACCTTGTTAAGGACCCGAGATACCCGGTGGCAAAGCGTTATTTGAGGAGGGTTTATCCCGACCCTATGACAGGCGAAGCGAGCTGGGAGATCATAAAGGCGCCTGACGGGGGTATTATGGGTTTAAGGAGCGCAAGCGAAGCTGAACCCATAAAGAAAAAAGGGTTTCCGTTCGAGCTCAAAGGCTTCGAGGATAGACACTCTTATGGTGAATGGCTTTTCGTCTTTGTGCCGCAGGAAGTCATAAAGAAGAACTGAGTTTCGGAGAATATCAAGGGAAATGGCCAGATATAAGGTAAGGACAGGAACTCTGGACGGGAAAGTCTTTCTTAAGGAGGTCGAGGCCTCGACCCTTGAGGAGGCCAGGAGCAGGATCGAGGAAGAGGGGCTCGTCCCTTTAGATGTGCGTTCAGGAGGTCTTTCCTGGCTTAGCATAAGAAGACGGATTTCCAATAGCGAGTTCCTTGTATTCAACCATGGCTTTCTCACCCTCCTCAAGGCAGGGCTTCAGCTTGTTGAGGTCCTGGAGACATTGATGAAGAGTGCCGGCAACCAGGTTCTTTCAGCAGTCCTTGAAAGGGTCCTCAAGGACCTCAGGTCAGGAAAACCGCTTTCAGAAGCGCTAAGAGCGCATCCGGTTGTCTTTACGTCTCTTTATGTTTCGACCATAGCCGCGGGGGAAAGGACAGGGGACCTGGTACCCTCAGTAAAGGGGTTTATAGAGTTCCAGAAGAGGATGGAGGCTGTCAAGAAGAAGGTCATATCCGCAGCTTCGTATCCGCTGATACTCGCCGGGGCGAGTTTTCTGGTAGTAGCGTTCCTCATAACTTATGTGGTGCCATCGTTCGCGGGCGCATACATGAACTCAAGCGCTGAGCTCCCTCTTGGCACGCGAGCCCTTATGGCCCTATCCAATTTCATGAAGGGTAATATTTTATTTTTTCCGCCGGCCATGGTCATCCTGTTTTTTTTGTTTTTCTATTATTTCAGAACCAGTTCAGGCAGGGCCCTTTTAGACAGGCTCAAATTACGAGCCCCGGGAATAGGGGATATTTACAAGGGGTATTCTGTCTCCAAGTTCACCCGTACCCTTGGGATGCTCTTAAGGTCGGGGATAACGCTCCCGGAGGCAATGGCTATGTCAAAGGGCGTACTCGACAACTCCGTTCTTGAAAAAAAGCTAGAATCCGCTGTCAGGAAGGTCAAGGAGGGCGGCTCGGCTTCTGAGGCGATGGCAGGGACGGGATTCATGCCTGAGATAACTCTACGGATGTTCACGGCCGGCGAGAGGTCCGCAAGCCTCCAGGCCATGTGCGAGGAGATAGCGGAGTTCCACGACCAGGAGGTCGAGCACAGGGTTGAGGTATTTACCAAGCTCATCGAGCCTGCCCTTATGATCATCATGGGTCTTATAATAGGCGCGATAGTCGTCCTCATGTACATGCCCATATTCCAGCTTGGAGCGAGGATCTGATATTGAAGAGGATAGGGGAGATACTCGTACTTAAGTGTAGCATCTCTGACCAGGACATAGAGAGAGCGCTTCAGTACTCAAAAGAGCATGGTGTGCGCTTCGGAGACGCCTGTCGCAAGCTCGGGTTGATAGGCGAAAACGAGCTGGTTGCTGCCCTGGCCGAGCAATACGGGCTTGAGTTCATGGACATCGACGGCGCTGAAATCGACAATGACGTTCTGGAGAAGATACCGTCCGATATGCTCCATAAGGCAAGACTCATCCCGGTAAGGAAGGGAGACGCTTCGGTTCTGGCCGTGTCAGATCCTACCGACCTTGTGACACTGGACAGGATAGAGCGGAGGATCAGGGAAGGGGGCGGCAAGCCCGGGATCATAGTGATTGCCGCCCCAAGCCGAGTCGACAAGCTCATCAAGGGCCTGGGTTCGAAAAAGATGCTAAGCGAGGCGGTGGGCACCACAGGTCAGAATCTCAAGGATACTGACTTGAATGAAGATGAGGTTCTGAGTCTTGAGAGGGTATCTGATGCGAGCCCAGCCGTAAAGCTCGTTGACACAGTCCTGTATGACGCCATACAGAAGAGGGCCAGTGACATACATCTTGAGACCGGCCAGGAGGGGTTGGTTGTTAAGTACAGGATAGACGGCGTACTCCACAGGGTCATGGACCCGATTGAAAAGTCTCTTAGCCCGAGCGTCATCTCGAGGCTCAAAATAATGGCCTCTCTCGATATCTCCGAGAGGAGGATACCCCAGGACGGCAAGTTCAAGGTGAGGCTTCGGGGAAAGGCCATTGACTTCAGGCTGTCCATAATGCCGAGCGTATATGGAGAGGACGCGGTAATAAGGATACTCGATAAGGAGCATATAGGAGATGAGTTCGATGATCTTAAGCTAGACAGCCTGGGCTTCAACGAAATAGAGCTTGCCAGGATGAGGAAGATGATACGGGAGCCCTATGGCATGGTGCTCGTCACGGGCCCTACCGGAAGCGGCAAGACTACTACCCTTTACGCGGCACTCTCGGAGATAAACACGGGAGAGGACAAGATTATAACCATAGAGGACCCGGTCGAGTATGAGCTCCGCGGTGTAGTGCAGATACAGGTAAACGAGAAAAAGGGGCTTACCTTTGCAAGGGGGCTACGCTCAATCCTTAGGCACGACCCGGATAAGGTCCTTGTAGGCGAGATAAGGGATCCTGAGACAGCCCAGATTGCCATACAGGCGGCCCTTACCGGCCACCTGGTCTTTACCACTGTCCACGCGAATAATGTCTTCGACGTCATCGGCAGGTTCATACACATGGGCATAGAGCCTTATAACTTCGTGTCGGCTCTGAATTGCATACTCGCCCAGAGGCTCATAAGGATGATATGCCCTAACTGCAGGAAGAAGGCGGAGGCTGGTCCCTCTGTACTCGCGGAATCGGGCATGGCTCCTGCCAAGTATGGCGAGTACACCCTATACGAAGGTACAGGGTGCCCTGAATGCCACAATACCGGGTACAAGGGCAGGAAGGCCATAGTCGAGGTTCTGGACCTTACGGATGAGATAAGGGACATGATAGCCGGCAAGGAGCCGGTCTCCCAGATAAGGAAAAAAGCAGTCGAGGGCGGCATGAAGACCTTGCGGCAATCGGCGATCGAGAAGGTCCTTTCCGGCGAGACCACCCTGCGAGAGATAAACAGGGTCACATTCGTGGAGTGAAAATGTTTCAGCTAAAAAGGGCGGGATTTTACATAGGTGGCGATTCCGTCGCCGGCGTTGAAGTGAAAGGGAAAAGTAAGCCGCAGATCCTTGGCACGTGGAGGACCCAGAGGGGATTGGACTTTAATCGCCCCGAGCTCTTGAAAGAAGGCCTGGAGAAAGCGCTTACAGCATCAGGGTTTCGGAGCCGGAGGATTTCTATCTCAATTCCCGACACGCTCGCAAGGACAGTAGTCATGGATTTTGAGGAACTGCCGTCATCAAAGAAGGAGGTCCTTGAGATAGTCCGTGCGAGGGCCAAAAGTGAGATGGATTCAGCTCCTGATGAGGATGTGCTTTCTTTTCAGGCCTTTGGGCAGGGTACTCGTAAAAAGGTGCTCTGCGTTGCCGCAAAACGAGATATCATCAAAGTGATTGAAGAAAATATCTGCCAAAAGGGGCATTCAATAGAAAGGGTCAGCACTCATTCCCTCAACATAATAAACCTGCTCTCGGCCGATGGCGATTCGGCAGTAGTGATCAGGTTCAGGGATTACATCACGGTCATAGTCTTCAACGGAGGAGCAATAGATTTTTACAGGTGCAAATCCGTCACGGATGACGCTGATGTGAAAAGAGAGACGGCGGCGTCCTTCGCCTTTTATTGCGGAAGGAACCAGGGCAAAAGCATATCAAAGATTTATCTTATAGATGAGTCCGGGCGACTTTCAGACCTGACACGAGATTCAGTCCCGGCGCCTATAGAATCGCCTGGCCCTGGCGCGTTCTCTATTACAACTGGATGGAATGGCAGGGGATTGGACCTCCTGGCCGCCGCAGGGGCATGCCTTTAATATGAACGTGCGCAGGATAGATATAAATCTGACTACAAGAAAAAGGAATGGCAGCATATCCTCGCCAGCGATTGCGGTATTTGCGTCGATTATAGCCTTTGTGCTTACCATTTCAAACCTGAATTCATACATCACAAACAGGGCCTATATCGAAGTGATCTTTGGACGGGTCAAATCTCTTGAAGAGAAGCTTCCCAGGGAAGTTGTCCTGAACAGTGAACAGGACATAAAGGTTTTCAAAAGGCAGGTCGATTACATCAACGGCTTCGTAGAAAAAAAAGTCTTCTCTTGGACAGGTCTTCTTTCAGAGCTTGAAGAGGTCCTGCCCAACAGCGTCTATTTATTGCAAATAAGCCCGGATTTCGAACAATCGAGTGTAACCATAAGCGGCTCTGCGAGAAATTTTGATGACATACTTAAGGCCATAGACAAAATGGAATCGGGTAGATTCAAAAAAGTAATACTCCTGAATCATTCTCAAAAAGGAAATGGGCCCTTGATATTCAATATCTCTGCACAGTACAGTCTTGAAAGCTGATGGCACACTCCCGTTCTGAAAATGGAAAAAGCCTCAGGCCTGCGCACGTTGCGATTGCAGTCGCAATAGTCGTTATCATCTCGAATTTTATCTTCAGCGGCACAGTCCTTAAGGGCCAGGAAATTAAAGCCGCCGAGCTCGAAATGAGGGCAGGGGAGCTTAGAGCCGCGGTCTCCGGCAAGGGTTCCGGCCTTTACGACGTTGCTCGCACTGAAAGTTTTATAAATGGCCTCCCTGAATCAAAGGACCTGACCCGTATCCTGGATGAGACTTTTCAATCTGCGAGGCAGCATGACCTCGTAGTCCATTCAGCTGACTACAGTCCTGAAAGCAGGGATGGCTCGTTCTCCAGATACTCTTTTGCTTTTCCGGTAGAAGGCAGCTATAAGGACATCAAAAAGTTTCTATATGATATCGAGACAAGCAGGCGCCCGATTGCCATAGACGAGGTCAACCTTGCAAGCGGAAAGGCTGGCGATAGCAGGATAGTCCTAAAGCTAAGGATGTCTGTCTATTACAGGTAAAAGATAATGGATAATAAGAAAGCTATTCTCATAATCATGTTGATCTGCTTCGGGGGAGTCGTCTTTTATAACCTCTCCGCATTGAGGCAATCAGAGCCGAAACCAGTTCAGAAAAGAGGAGGCGAACGCCTGCCCTCGCTCAAGCTCGGCCTTCTGGATATTGAGAGAGAATCATTCAAAGAAACTAAGAGGAATATATTCAGCCCTGCCGATATTCCGGTACGCAAGAAGGTTGCGGAATTGAAGCCGCCTGCTGTGGTGCCTCCCCCAGTACAGGTGCCTCCGCCGGCCTCTGAACTACAGGTCTTTGCCTCAGAGGTAAAGTTTATGGGATTTCTTGACAACCGGGCCAGCAAGACCGCGTTTATCTCGAAAGCTGGAGAGGTCTATACGATCAAGAGAGGCGATGCCATCAACGGAAGATTTGTCGTGGAAAATATTTCAAACGAGACGATACTGCTGCTGAATAATGAGACAGGAGAGAAGGCGGTTATACAGATACCGGTCAAATAAAGCACGCTGACAATGAACAGCCACTAAGACCGGCGAATAATTGAAATGTCTTTTTGCATTCTTGGCTGAATTAGTGTATTGAATGTAGGAGGGTCTGGTACTGGTTGTTTTTTGGTATTACAATTTTGCTTCCAATCCGGACCTGGAATTATAAAACAGGAGGTTCAGCTATGAGAAAGGCCGTTCTCAAGTATCTGGTCATCGTTCTGGCCCTTGTCTTCTCGTCTGAGTGTTTCGCCAGGGGCGCATCAAGCGATATCGGCATGATGGAGGCGAAGCTCTCCTATCCTGTCCAGGCAGGCTCAGACGCAAATGCCAGCATAGAGGTTTTTGACAAGGCCAACGCCCGTATCCTGTCGGCCATAGCCGTGCAGAACAGCCGTGCCAAGCAGCTCATGTCTGTGCAGGGCGTAGTAGGAATCGCGGTGGGAATAAACGATGAGGGGCAACCCGCCATTCAGGTCTATTCTAAAAAGCTCCTTGCTCCGGGTGCGATACCGGGCAGTCTCGACGGAATACCTGTCGTGATCAAAGTCAGCGGCGATTTTTCCGCGATGAGGGCGCCTGGTAAGATCAACCCGGCAGTCAGGTTCGCGAGGCCCGTGCCCATAGGGGTTTCCACCGGCAATGCCGGCGAGTGCTCATCCGGCACGATTGGCGCGCGGGTCATGGACGCGATAAACGTTTACGCACTGAGCAACAATCATGTATACGCAGACAGCAATTCAGCCCCCTTGGGGAGCCAGGTGCTCCAGCCGGGCCTCTATGATACCAGCTGCACTTACGACCAGGTGAACGTCATCGGCAACCTGGCCAACTTTGTGCCGATCAACTACGGAGGCGAGAACACCATCGACGCGGCATTGGCCGTGACGACCACCTCCATGCTAGGGAACTCTACCCCGCAGAACGGCTACGGGGTCCCCATGTCCGCGACCGCGCCCGCCGTGCTGGGGCAGTTTGTCCAGAAGTACGGGCGCACGACGGCCCTCACCAAGGGAATAATAAGCGGAATAAACGCCACTATCATCGTCAATTACGGAGCAGCCGGCAACGCTACTTTCGTGAATCAGATAATCGTACACTCAAACAGGGCATTCATTAAAGCTGGGGATTCAGGTTCGCTTCTCGTAAACGACCCGGTACCTAACCCCGTCGGCCTGCTCTTTGCCGGAAATAGTTCCGGGCAATACGGGATAGCCAATCCTATAGACGCGGTGCTTTCGAGCTTTGGCGTGACCATTGATGGCCGGTAAGGGCCCTTCCGGTCAGTGGGAAGGGGCAGCTATTAAAAGATGGCTACCCTTTCTTTATCTTCCGGTTATAGGCTTTTTTCTATTTGCAACCTCTTCGTGCTCCGGCCTCCGGGGCACGGTTCAGACCGGGGACAGCAGTATGCACACTGCCATGACAATAAACGATGCCCTTAAGAAACACGGCAAAAAACTGATGAGCGTGGAAGGCGTAGTCGGGGTAGCGGAAGGGATCTGCGGAAAAAGGCCCTGCATAAAGGTCTATGTGGCCAAAAAGGCCCCTGAGCAGGAAAAGATCCCAAGAGAGCTTGATGGCTACCCTGTCGAGGTCGAACTGACAGGAGAGTTCAGGGGTTTGAAATAAGTGAAGACGCCTGCTTGTTTTTGAACAAAAAATGTTTGTATATCCTGAGAGACAGCGGCCAGTTTTGTTAAATTGTTGCAAAATTGAGCCAAAAGCTACTGAAGTGACTTGTGTGTTTTTGAAGATATAATGCATTTTAGTGCTTTAATAAAAAAACATCCGTAAGCCCGATGGGTTTACGGATGTTTTTATTTGTAGCAGGATTCGAAGACGCCGAGCGCCGGGCAAGCGTGAGGAAGACACCCCCGGTTATGGCAAGGCGCGGCAAAGCAAATCTATATCGCTTTGCCGCTCAATGGGAAGGTGAAAATCTCAGGCGGCTTTTTTCCAGACCTGGTCTTTTAGCGCCTGTTCGATGTAGCTAAGGTGGAGCTGCTCGTCCCTGTAGTTCTTGTCCACAAGCGTCTTTATCCTGTCCGGAAAATCCATCGTTACGGCCTTTCCATAGCGCCTGTTGGTCGTCTCTTCGCCTGTTCTCAACGCCTTCAGCGCGCCTTCGGTCCCTGTGAAGCTCCGGACCTTTGTGAAGACATCAAGGATGTACCCCTTCAAGTCCCTTGAAAATTCCGGGGCCTTCTCTCCAAGCGACTGTATCGCCTCAGAGGTCCTTTATATGCTTTTCATGGTCTTCCCTGAAGCGCTCTATATTCCTTTTAACGTTGGCTATGTCGATGTGGCGGAAGGTCTCCGTATAAGCGAAATAAGCGTCTATGTCGAGCTTGCAAAGTGATTTTAATTCCCTTGCTATCTCCCTGTTCTCCATAGGTCCACCTCCTTAAGTTTTGACCGGCAGCACTTCGCAAATCGCTTATTATGAGCTTAGATCAATTTCCAAGTACGTTCAAGCGCCAAGTCTGCAGGCTACAAGGAAATAGTGTAGACTTAATTCATGCAAGGGATAACGATAACGGTCAATACGTATTCAGGATACGAAACAGAGGAGATGCCTGTTTCGTTTACCATAGGCGGAAAGACCCTTGATGTCGAGGAGGTGCTCGACAGATGGCAGGGCGAGGGCACGGAGTATTTCAAGCTCAGGGCTGACGATAAATGCACCTATATAATCAGGCTCGACAAGGAGACCGATGAATGGGAGCTGACCATGATGGAGAAGGGTTAAACACCATTTGGCAGGCTCCAGAAAAAAGCCGCTCCCGCCAGCTTTTTCAGCCCTGTTCGCGGTTTTTGTTCTTCGTCATCTTGATCAGTAATGCCTCGCCAAAGGGTTTTCCTGCAAACCTCTGCTATACTTAATAAAAAGACCCTGTCAGGGCCAGAAAAGGCTATCTGAAAGGAGGAACCTATGAGGCTACTGCCGCTTGAGAAGCTTGGAACAAGGGAATTGGAAGGCGGAGTTGTGCAGTTCGGTATCTTTCTGCCGTGGGTCTCGCCAGCTAACGGCCACAGGCTGTGGGTGAAGGTAATACACGAAAATGATCAGTTTCTGCAGGAGATACAGCCTCTCGTCTTCGAGATGAGGCATACGCCTGACCCTGATTACGGCGACTACTGGTCTGTCCAGGTCCCGATCAATACCGATTCGAGGCCGCATCAGAACTCGGCCTGGGGTACCGAGGGCCGGTACGTTTACAGGTACCTCCTTGAGAATCCTAATGCCGCTACCGAGCACGACCGCCACATAGACTGGATAATAGACCCGTTCGCAAGGGAGTTCGGGGTAGGCAAACTCTCGGCCTTTACCCTGGGGTACAGGCACCACCAGTGGAGCGATAACGAGTCCAGGTGGAAAACGCCGAAGCTTGACGACCTGGTCCTCTATGAGCTGATCATAAGCGAGTTCGGGGGCGACCTCGACAAGACGATAGCGCACCTGGATTATCTCCGCGACCTGGGGATAAACTGCCTCCAGCTCATGCCGGTATCCAACGTGGCCAACCAGGTCGACTGGGGCTATCTCCCCATAGGCTTCTTCGGGGTGGACGAGAGGTTCGGGAAGAGGAAGGACATGCAGAGGCTTATTGAAGAGGCGCACAATAAGGGGATGGCCGTCATAATGGACTCGGTCTACGGCCATACCAGCGAGCATTTCCCCTATTCGTACGTCTACAAGAGGCTCGGCTACCAGGAGAACCCCTTTATCGGGCATTTCGCCAAGGACTACTTCGGCGAGAGCACGGACTTCAGAAGAAGCTTCACCAGGGACTTCTTCTATACCGTCAACTGCCACTGGCTCGACTGCTACCATGTCGACGGCTTCCGCTACGACTGCGTCCCTGAGTGGTGGGACGGCCCGCTCGGCACAGGGTACGCCGCCCTTACTTACGAGACCTACAAGACGGTGCAGTCAAAGGGCGCTCATGGACACTGGCAGAGGTTCACGTCTAACGAAGGCGCGATCAACCTCATACAGTGCGCGGAACAGCTCGAAGGGCCAAGGGAGGTCGTCGAGAGGACCTACTCGAACTGCACCTGGCAGAACGAGACACTCGGCGCGGCAGAGGGGGTAGCAAGGGGGAGCGCAGAGGCGTTAAGGAGGCTCGGATTGCAGTTCGGGCTAATAGGTTATCCTGACGAGGTCGCGTATAACGGGGACAGGATAAAGAAGAGCGCGGTCCAGTACATAGAGAACCACGACCACGCCCGCTTCATCTGCAACTTCAAGACCTTCCTGAACGGCAACGAGCTTCTTGCCGAGGGAGACAGGAACCTGTGGTTCAAGCTCCAGCCATACCTTATCGGCCTTTTCACGGCAAAGGGTATACCGATGCTCTGGCAGGGGCAGGAGTTCGGAGAGAATTATAATGTGCCCGACCAGGGCTGGGGCAGGGTCGCGACATTCCGTCCCATGAGGTGGGAGTACTTCTATGACGACGTCGGCAAAAGCATTGTGGCGCTCGTAAGAAAGCTCGTAAGGCTACGCAGCCGTGGGGCCCAGTTCAGGGCAGGCGAGCATTTCTTCTATAACGACGACAGGTACATCTCAAACGGGGTGCTCCTCTTCTCAAGGAAGACTAACGGCACCTTCAGCCTCACCGCGCTAAACTTTAGCGATACCGAGCAGACCGTGCCCTTCACATTCCCCATAAGCGGCAATTATACGGAAGAACTGCATGGCAGGGAAGGGGCGGACATAAACCTGATGAACATACATGAGGGGGCAGAGATCCAGTTTCCGATCCCTCCGAACTACGGGAGGGTATGGACCATAGGGACGTAAACAGTCTGAATAATCGCTCAATCAAGCCGCGGCGCAAACCCGCGGCTTTTTTTGTGTCTTGTGCGTGAAGTTGCGCTGGTGTAAACTCGCTGCATGATAAAGGTGGCTCAAAATGTATGGCTCGATGAAAGCGAGCTTAACTGGGAGTTCATCCGCGCGAGCGGCCCCGGCGGCCAGCACGTGAACAAGGCCTCGACGGCCGTACAGCTCAGGTTCAACGCAGCCGCCTCCACTTTGCCGCAGTATGTGAAAGAAAGGCTCAAGACTATAGCTGGGCGGAGGATGACCATCGAGGGGGATGTGGTGATAATCGCCCGGGATTCCCGCAGCCAGGAGCGTAACAGGGCAGAGGCCCTTCAAAAGCTCGTAGAGCTTGTCGGGAAGGCTGCCCATGTGCCCAAGGGCAGGATCAAGACCAGGCCCACCGCCGGCTCCCGTGAAAGACGGCTTAAGGCCAAGACTGTGGTAAGCGTAAAAAAGAAGATGAGGAGAAGGGGAGGGGAGGAGTAAAGGCGTTCAGTCGAATATGTTCTTGAGGACGAACCAGACGTTCTCTTTTCGTTCCCCCAGTCTCCTTAATGTGTATTGCAGCCATTCCCTGCCATAGGGCACATAGACCCTCACGCTGTAGCCCTCCCTGGCAAGCCCCCTCTGAAGGCTTCTTTTTATTCCCAGCAGCATCTCGAAATCGAACGACCTCTTTGAGACGCCATTCTCATCGGCAAACTTTTTGGCCACGTCCAGGAGCCTTTCATCATGGGTGGCGATTGCCGGGCGGGTGGCAGTGAGCAACAACCCTTTCATTATCTCCTCGAAGCTGGTATATACCTCCCTTTTGTCCTTAAAGGCGATAGAGGCGGGTTCCTTGTACGCGCCTTTGACAATGCGGATGCTCCCCCCGGCAGCGGTTATTATCCTGGCGTCGTCGACGCTCCGTTTAAGGGCGCTCTGCAGGGCCACGCCGATGTTAGGATATTTTTTGCGGAGCTGGAGGAATATGTCGATAGTTGCCTGCGTGTACTTCGACCCTTCCATGTCAACGCGTACGAAATTCCCGTCCTCACGGGCTTTCTTCACGATGGTCTCAAGGTTCTCTATGGCAAGCTCAGGAGAAATGTCCAGGCCCATGTGCGTGAGCTTGAGTGATATCTGTGAGTCTGCTCCGGAGGCCTTTATATCTTTCAAAAGATCGAGGTACTCCGCAACCGACCAGGCTGCCTGAGCTGGCGTCCTTACGTTCTCACCGAGGTTGTCGATAGTGGCCTTTATGCCGATATCGTTTAGCGCGAGGGCTGTTCTTATCGCGTCCTGCCTTTCGGCTCCGGCGATATACCTTTTTGCCAGGACGAGGAGTATACCTTTCACTTAAGCCCCAGCTGATCGGTGAAATCGAGCACAAGGCCTTTAAGCCCCGGGGGGTCGATCTCGGCTATGTCGTAGCGCACCCTTACGGCAGGTTTCTTTATCCGGATTATCGCTGAAAGGTCGATGGGTGTCGCGATGAGGACGATGTCGCAGGGCGTACGTTCTATCGAATCCTCGAGTTCCTTTTTCTGCTCCTCCGAGTATCCCATCGCCGGGATGAGCTTTTCGAGCCCGGGGTATTTATCCAGGGTCTCCTTGATGGTGCCGACGGCATGGGGCCTTGGGTCGACCGTGTCGGCGCCGTACCGTCGGGCCGCAATTATCCCTGCGCCATAAGTCATGCCGCCGTGGGTGAGGGTCGGGCCGTCCTCTATGACAAGGGTTTTTTTTCCCTTTATCTCTTTCTCGACGGTTATCTCTGAGGATGTCTTTATGATCGCTGCCTGTGGGTTAAGCGCCTTCGTGTTATTGATGACCTGCTCTATCGAGGCGGCGGGGGCGTCCTTCGCCTTGTTTATGATCACCGCGCGGGCCCTCCTCATGTTCGTCTCGCCCGGATAATATAAGAGTTCATGTCCTGGCCTTAGAGGGTCGGCCACTACAAGCTCGAGGTCAGGCGTTATGAAGGGCAGGTCGTTGTTGCCTCCGTCCCAGATGATCAGCTCGCCTTCCTTTTCAGCCTCTTTTAAAACGGCCGCGTAATCGACCCCGGCGTAGACGACAAGCCCGGCAACCACAAGAGGCTCGTACTCTTCTATCTCTTCAAGCGTGCACCGCTCTTTCCTGAAGTCGGCTGTAGAGGCGAACCTCTGGAGGCGCTGTCTGGCAAGGTCGCCGTATGGCATGGGATGGCGGATGACCACCGGCTTTTTACCGGCTTCAAGGAGAGTTCGCCCTATATATCTCGTGACCCCGCTCTTTCCGCAGCCGGTCCTCACGGCTGAGACCGAGATGACGGGGCGCGACGATTTGAGCATCGTCTCTTCAGGCGACGGGAGCACAAACGACGCGCCAAGCGCCGTCGCGAGCGTCGCTCTGTGCATCACGTATTCATGGGATACGTCGCTGTAGGAGAAGACTACCTCGCTGGCCCGGTATTTTTTTATCAGCTCCGGGAGCTTTTCTTCCGGATAGATTGGTATGCCGTCCGGGTAGAGCGGGCCGGAAAGGGAAGGGGGGTACTTCCTGTCATGGATAAAAGGTATCTGGGCGGCGGTGAAGGCGACTACCTCGCTTGCCGGGTCGTCCCTGTAAAGGCAATTGAAGTTATGGAAGTCCCGTCCCGCGGCGCCCATTATTATGATACGTTTCCTCATAGGCCCCAATTTGAAAGCATGTATGCTTACAGCTAGCGGGCCTTGAAAGGCGGGAGCCCGTCAGTGCCGAGAAGCATATACTCGCCGCTTGAGTCGATCACCCGGAGGTTATAGTCCTTCAAGTCCTCGTATGCCGACGCCTTCGTTATGACGATGGTCGTCGTCCTCTTCGAGTACTCATTTATGCTGCAATCATCGGACTTATCGGCCTTTACTATCTTACGCCTTGAATAGAACGATATCGACGGCTTGTTTATCTCATAGGTGGCAAGGACCCCGTCGGGAGGCAGGGCCGCTCTGGCGTACCTGGAATAGTCGTAGAGTGTTTTCTGCAGATAGATATTCGCAGGAGGCAGCGCGTAGAGCCTCAGGAAGACGATGATGAGGACCATCACGCCTGTGATGCACAGAAAAGATGGGAGAGTTTTCCTGAAGGAAAATGTGGTAAGAAGCGCAACCGCAGCGAACGCCGCCCCGAGCGTGTAGAAGAACCTTGGCGGCAGGTAGACGTCCATCTTGAGGCTCAGCGACGGCAGGATGAAGAGCGCGGAGGCAAAGACGAAGGCTATTGCCGCGAGCAGATAGGCCGGCGCGCGCCCCGCGCGCTTCTCAGCCATATCAGAGATGACCAGCCCGGCAAGGATGGCCGCGGGTGGAAAGAGAGGGAAGATATAGTTCGGGAGCTTTGTCCGTGAGACCGAAAAGAATACGAGCACGAAGATGAACCATATCGCTCCGAGCAGGTAGAGCGACGAGGCCGCGTCATGCCTCTGCTTAAAGCCCCTGTACACACCCGACGGGAGCATGGCCACCCACGGGAAAAAACCGAGCAGGAGTACGCCTATATAGTAATACAACGGCCCGCCATGGCTTGATATCACGCCAGAATACCTCTTTATGTGGTGCTTCACTATGAACGCGTTAAAGAAGTCCCAGCCGTTTATCATTAGCTGCGCTATGAACCAGGGGGCTCCTATAAGGATGAAAAGCCCGATGTATGAAGGCCTGAAAAGCTCCTTTGACCTATGAAGGTTTTTGGAGAGGGCGAGGTACAGAATGGCTATCACGGCCGGGAAGAGAAGGCCGACCGCGCCCTTTGTAAGGACGGCGAGGGCTGAAGCCGCCCAGAAGCCGAGGAACCATCTCTTTTTGCCATCTATGGTTCCCATGTAGAAGGAGAATATGGACGCGGTTATGAAAAAGGCGAGCGTCATGTCCGTTACCGCGGAATGCGAGTAGACGAAGAACTCGAGGTTTACAAAAAGGGCCAGGGTCGCGACGAGTGCGGTTGTAAGACCTGTAAGCCTTTTTACGAAAAGGAAAGTCATCCCTGAGAGGAGGACGCCGAAAAGGCTCGATGTGAAGCGCGCCGCGAACTCCGTTGTCCCGAAGAGCTTGAAGGCTGCGCTCATGAACCAGTATATCAGTATGGGCTTGTCATACCGCGGCTCGAAATTGTAAGTCGGCGTTATAAGGTTTCCGGTCTCGACCATCTCCCGTGCCGCGGCTGAAAAGACAGCCTCGTCGACGTCAAAGAGGAGGAAGCCGCCTGTCTTGAAAAAGGACAAAAAGACGATGAGGAGGCCGAGCCCTGCCGTTATCCATTTCTCCCGCAACCCCGTCTTCGCGAGTATCAGGTAGCCTGCCCCGAGGCCGAGCAAGGCCCCGGCGAGCACGTCAGTCGGATAATGGGAGCCAAGGCCCACGCGCGCTATCGCCACGAGTACAGCCGCCGCGTAGAAGAAGACGGCGAACCTTGGGAACTTTTTAGCGAGCACGTATGCGAGCGCAAAGCTCGCCGCTGAGTGGCCTGAAGGGAAGGAATTGAACCTGCCAGAGTAGTCGAAGACGGAGGTGTTCTGAAGTAGATAACCCATCGCGTCAGCGCCATGGGCTATCCTGGGGCGCTCAAATGCCGCCTTTATGAGGTGCACGGCGGCGCTGGCAAGGAGTATGGCCAGGACACCTTCGCGCCCTGTCTCCTTCAATGCCGTCTTCTTTTTGAAATATCCTGAAAGGTAGATGAGCGCTGAGACGCCAAAGAGGACCGCCCCGTCTCCGACGAGGCTGAAGAACCCGGAGAAGGCCTTAAGCGCCGCATTCTCGGGGATATTCCCCGCGAGGATGTGGTCCAGCCAGATGAAGATAAGCGCGAGCAAGGCGATAGTCATGATTATCGGGACGGGCTTACGGAGGTTCAAGCAACTGCCTCCTCGAATATCGAAAGGGCCCTGTCTATCTCCGGGCCGGTGACGGTCAAAGGAGGCATCAGGCGCGCTATGTTCTTGTCTGCCCCGCACTCGATTATGATGAGGCCGGCGTCAAGGCACCGTTTCATCACGCCATCGAGCCGTTCCCTGTCAGGGCCGCCGTCAGCCTTTATGAACTCGACCCCTATCATGAGTCCAAGCCCCCTTACGTCGCCTATGCCCTTTCGCCTGTTCTTGATATCCAGAAGTCTTGAAAGCAAGTGATCCCCCATCCTTGAGGCGTTCTCCAGGAGCCTCTCCTTTTCTATCTTGTCAATGGTCGCCACCGCCGCCGCGCACGATACCGGGTTTCCGCCGAAGGTGGTTCCGTGCGCCCCCGGAGGCCACTTCGACATGATATCGGCCGATGCCCCGAAGGCGCTCAAGGGGAAGCCGGAGGCTATGCCCTTTGCCATGACTATTATGTCCGGCTCAAGATCGAAGTGCTCTGAGGCGAACCATCTGCCGGTCCTGCCGAAGCCGCTTTGCACCTCGTCGGCGATGAGGAGTATGCCGTGCCTCGAGCAAAGCTCCCTTACCTTCCGCATGAAATCGGCTGGTGGCACGATATACCCGCCTTCGCCGAGGAGGGGCTCGATGACCATGCAGGCAACCTCTTCAGGCGTTATCTGGTATTTTAATATCTTTTCGAGGTATTCGAAGCATTCTGTCGCGCAGCTTCCGCGCTCCATGCCCATGTGGCAGCGGAAGCAGTACGGGTACGGCGCGTGGTAGCATGACGGCATGAGGGGGTGGTAGCCGCGCCTGTACCTTGCCGCCGATGTCGTAATGCTCAATGCCCCCATTGTCCTGCCGTGAAAGCCGCCCAGGAAGCCTATGACCCCCTGCCGTCCGGTAGCGTACCTGGCGAGCTTCACAGCCCCTTCGACGGCCTCCGCCCCGCTATTGGAGAAGAAGAACATATCTATGTTGCCGGGGGTAACGCTCGCGAGCCTTTCGGCAAGCTCTATCTCGGATGAGTACCTGAAGATGCAGCCGGAGTGGATGAGCGAGTCCATCTGGCGTTTTGCCGCCTCTATGACCTCAGGCGGGCAATGGCCGATGTTGGCCGTGGCGAGCCCTGAGGAGAAGTCCATGTACCTTTTCCCGTCCATGGACTCAACGTAGAGCCCCTCGGCCTTCTTGACTTCGATGTCAGTGTGGAATACGAGGGCAGGAGTAAGATGCCTGGCCCCGCGTCCTTTGAGGTCATTTTCCATGGATCTGCCGCGCCCCTATTCCTCGTCTATGGGTGCGGGCTCGCAGAGGAGGGAATCATAGATGGCGAGCCTTCCGCATTTCTTGCAGATGTATTCGAGCTTGTTGACCATGTTTGAGCAGACGTGGCGCGCGTCTTCCACTTCCTTGCCGCAGAACTCGCAGGAAAAAGGCGGGACGTCCTTTCTCGGGTGGCAGAGGTGCCCCATGCCGCTTGCCAATCCCCCGCACGCGGGGCAGGAAAACGTCTTTACGTACTGGGTCATCGGTATCCTTTCCTATTTGCCGCCGAAGAGGATTTTCTGCATGGCGGTGAGCCTTCTTACGTGCTCTTTTTCCTGCTCGATAAGGGAATTTATCACATTCCTGTCCTTCTCCCTTATCATCCTCTCCAGCTCATAGTAGAAAAGGAGCGATTCCTTTTCCATGTTTAAGGCCATGTTGACGGCCTCCTGCTCGCCCTTGACGGCGCGGGCTGCATCCTTCCCGGCATCAGGGTTGGTGAATACTTCGCTATCCGCCATCGTAAAGAGGTACTGCTGGGCCTCTCCCAGATAGGGGTCGAAGCCCTCCGTAGTATCTTCGACCAGGAGTTTTTTGAGGTCTTTGAATACTTTTATATGATTCCCTTCCTCGTCAGAGAGGAGCTTGAAAAGCACTTTAAGCTCTTTTGTCCTCGCGCCCTTTGAGGCGTCGTAATAGTACTTCATCCCGTTCTCTTCGATCCTCAGGGCCATATCAAGGATCTCCTTGCCTGTAAAATGCACCGGGTCCATACACCCTCCTGTCATGCGTGGCGGATTATAACAAAAGCGCTGATGGATTTATAGTTTTTTCCTGAGTAAAAACGGTCACTGAAGCAGGGGCGGCGGTTTTAGTCCTTGTCAATCTGTGCCTTCTGGAGGCGTCCGCTAAAGTCCCTGTATATGACCTTCCATTTGGTGAAGGTATCAAGGGCGCCGCCCCTGCCGCCGGCGTCCTTCCTGCCAAGGCCGCTCCTTTTCGTGCCGCCGAAGGGGAGCTGTATCTCCGCGCCTATGGTCGGCGCGTTTATGTAGACGATCCCGGCGTCAAGGTCGCGCTCGGCTATCGCCGAGTTGTTTACGTCCTGCGTATATATCGATGACGAAAGGCCGTACTGGACGCCGTTGGCTATATCTATCGCGTGCTTAAGGTCCCTGGCCTTTATGACCGTCACCACCGGGCCGAATATCTCCTCCTGCGCTATCCTCATATTAGGGTCTGCGTCGATGAATATGGTCGGCTCTATGAAGAAGCCCTTGGCGAATCGGCCGTCCTTCAGGGCATTGCCGCCGAGGGCGAGCTTCGCCCCTTCTTTTCTGCCTATTTCGATAAGCCCAAGGACCTTTTCCATCTGTGATCTGTTTATTACAGGGCCCATCTGCACCCCGGCGTCAAGGCCATTGCCGATTTTTAATCGTCTTGCCGCGCCGGTGAACATCTCTATAAAACGGTCGTATACAGGCTCATGCGCTATTACCCTGCTCGCTGCCGTGCACCTCTGCCCGGATGTGCCGAAGCCGCCCCAGAGGGCGCCTTCAACGGCGAGGTCGAGCCTTGCGTCGCCCATCACGATGATCGGGTTTTTGCCGCCCATCTCGCATGATATTTCCTTTTCGATGCCGCTGCACAGGCGCGCAAGCCTCGCTCCCACTGCCGACGAGCCGGTGAAAGAGACCCCGTCTATGCCGGGGTGGGTGGCAAGGTATTCGCCTGCCTCGTCCCCTGTGCCGTGCACGAGGTTAAGGACACCCGGCGGAAGGCCAGCTTCGGTTATGATATCGACGAGCCTTGCCGCCGCTACGGGGGTATAGCTCGACGGCTTGAAGACGGCGGTGTTGCCGGCGATGAGGCAGGGGAATATCTTCCACGCCGGAATCGCAGTCGGGAAGTTCCATGGCGTTATGAGGGCAAAGGCGCCGACAGGGACCCTTATGGACTTACAGTCCTTGGAGTTTAGCTCTGATGGGACGGTCTCGCCTGAGAGCCTTCTGCCCTCTCCGGCCATGTAGTAGGCCATGTCGATGGCCTCCTGCACGTCCCCCATGCCTTCAGGGAGGATCTTTCCCATCTCCATTGTGACAAGGCGGCCAAGCTCTTCCTTGTGCTTGAGGAGGCCTTCCGCGGCCCTGAAAAGTATCTCGCCGCGCTTGGGCGCAGGCGTAAGCCGCCAGCCGTCGAATGCCTCTTTCGCGGCTCTGACCGCGGCGTCAATATCCGCTTTGCCGGAGGCGGGCACAACGCCGACTATTTCGCCGGTATCTGCCGGGTTTACGCTATCGAGTGTCTTGCCGGAACGCGCCTCGATCCATCTGCCGCCTATCAGGTTACGGTACTTGACCGCCATCTTTTCCCTCCAAAGAGCTGGTTTGTTGAGTATATCAGAGCGGAAATGGCCCGGCAATCGGCAAGGGCAGGGTAGGGAGCCGCCTGTGTGGAAAAACCTGTGGATAAAGGCGGTAAAAGTTGTTGAAAGGATGTTTAAAAGAGGCAAAAAATCCTTTAAAAATGCGTGATTGAGCTAAAGTTTTGAGAAAGACGCGCCGAAGAGCGACCTATGAGGCGGATTGTCTTGTCAGTTCTTCTCTTGCTATTTACCTCAAGCAGCGCGAAGGCGTGCACCGAGTTCGCCGTCATGCGTGATATGGACTCATTCGCCACAAGCTGGTCGAGCGGCAAGTTCACAATCAAGATGTGGGAGTCGCCCGGGATGGTAAGGATGGTCGGGACGCTGCGTCCCGGCACACTTGTAAAGGTGCTTGGCAGGAGCCAGGGCTACCTCAAGGTCAAGGCGGCGGATGAGGATGGCGGCTATATCGGCTGGGTGAGCCAGGCTGTGGTGGAGATGACCTTCTCAGAGCCTCAGGACGAATTCCAGGAGTGCGACGACGCCGTAATGGTCTACGCGCCGGTTAAGAAAGAGAACAGGTTGAGCTTTAACGACAATGAAGGCGAGGTGGGCGTGGTGAAGTAAAAAGCCCCCGGATTAGGCTTGACTACGGCAATCTTATCATGTATTTTTATTAACTGACCGCGGGCGTAGTTCAATGGTAGAATGAAAGCTTCCCAAGCTTTAGACGTGGGTTCGATTCCCATCGCCCGCTCCAGATGACCTTAAAGCCAACCATGACTTCATGGTTGGCTTTTTCTTTTCCGGAGACCGGAAAAACGCCATCACAAGTTAAGGCTTGACGCGGGTATGCTATAAATGGTGTAATATTATATTGTTTTCGTAAATATCAACCGCAATGTCAGATTGCCAAGCAGAGGAGTATGTAAGAACAGATGAAATTTGAAAGTTTGGAGCTTCACCAGGACATCCTTAAGGGTATAAGCGACGCCGGGTTTGTGGACTGCACGCCCATTCAGGAACAATCGCTTCCGGATTGTCTCGCAGGAAAAGACGTAATAGCCCAGTCTCAGACAGGCACGGGAAAGACAGCGGTCTTTCTCCTGAGCATATTCAACAGGGTCCTGGCCTCTGGCCCAAGCACCACCGGCCAGCCGAGGGCCCTTGTGATGGTCCCTACCAGAGAGCTTTGCACCCAGATAATAGACGACGCCGAGAAGCTCGGAAAGCACCTTCCCTTCAAGTCGGTAGCCGTCTACGGCGGCGTAGAGTACGGAAAACAGGTGGGCGCGCTCAAAAGCGGGGTAGACCTTGTCGTCGCGACCCCTGGCCGCATGATAGACCTCTATAAGACAAAGACCCTTTCGCTCGATTCGATCGAGATATTCGTCATCGACGAGGCCGACCGCATGTTCGACATGGGCTTCGCCCCGGACATAATGTACATAGCCGGGAAACTGCCGAGGAACAAGCCGAGGCAGACGATGCTCTTTTCGGCGACCATCGACTCAAACGTAAGAAGGCTCGCCTCCCGCTACATGAAGCCGGAGCCAGTTACCATCGAGATAGAGCCTGAGCAGATCACTGTAAACGCCATAGACCAGAAGATATTCTACGTGTCGAATGAGGAGAAGCTCCCGGTCCTGCTGACCATCCTCAAGAGGCCTGACGTCGAGCGCGCCATCATATTCACCAACATGAAGATAACGGCCGAAAGGATCGGGGCGAAGCTTGCCGGGAACGGCCTTTCAGCAAAGGTCTTGACCGGCGACGTAAGCCAGGAGCGCCGCCAGAAGATAATCGACGGCATGAAGCACGGCAAAATCAGTATCCTTATCGCTACGGACGTCGCCGCCCGCGGCCTCCATATAGAGGGTATTTCGCACGTCATCAACTACGACCTGCCGGATGACGCCGCCAATTACGTCCACCGCATAGGCAGGACCGCGAGGGCAGGCAAGAGCGGGGTCGCCTACAGTCTCGCCTGCGAGGACCACGTCCTGAACCTCCCTGAGATAGAAAAGTACATAGAGAAGAAGCTCGAACCGGAGTGGGTCGATGAAGCCGAGATGGTAAAGGACGTAGCCCCTGAGCCGGAAAGGCACAGGAGACCCAAGCCTTTTGAGAAGAGGGATAAAAAGCCTGACGGAAAGCCCAGGCGCGAGAAGAGCTTCTCTAAAGACAGGAAGGGGGCGCATGAACGTCCTCGCCCCGTAAGGAAGGAGCATGCGGCGCCGGCGGAAAAGCGGGACGAGCAGAAGCTCGCCCACTACGGCGCGGGACAGGATCAGGCAAGCAGCGAAAAGCCCGCGCGCGTCGCAGGCGCTGAAGCCCCCAAGCCGGGACATCCTGGCCAGCGCAGAAGGCCGAGGCCCGGCGGAAAGCACAGTGGCGCGCCAGGGGACAGGCCTCATGGACAAAGATCAGATAGGCCGGAGAGGCCTTTTGAACGGAAGGACGCGAGACCGGCGAGAAAGTTCACACCCGAGGCTGTAAAGACTGAGGCAAAGCCCGTTGCCGCGCCCATGGCGCACGCAGAGCATAAGGAGAAAAAGGGCGGCCTCATAAAGCGGTTCCTGAAGTTTCTTAAGAAGTCCTAAGAGACGCCGATCTCATAACTTGTACTTTTAAAAGATAAGGCCAGGCAGGATAACCTGCCTGGCCTTTATTTGTTCTTACGCCGGAAAGCGTATCAGTTGTTCTGCTGGTAGAGCCCCTCAAAGTACTGGGGCTTTTGCTCCTCGAAGGAGAGGATAAGCTCAAAGGCTATATGGCGGGTGCTGGCGAACTGCATGGAAAGGGCTACCGGGTCGCGAAGCCCGGCCTTCTGGTCGACCCACGCGAGGGGGCTGTTCTGTATCAGGCCGCTGAACTCGTTATTCAGGACCGGCCTTGCGGCCGCCTTGGGGATGGTATTGGATACAGCGAAGAGTATCTCCTTCCTGCTTATGCGCACGCCCATCTCTTCGTCTATTATGACGAGCTTGGTCAACCACTGCTCGAAGCTGACCTTCCTGAACGGGATGCCGGGGTTTCTTCCGAGCCGCGGCACGTACCTGTTCTTGTCCTTGTTCGTGGGGGAATAGAGCGCGAGCCCGCTCATCGGCAGGGCGAGCTTGGGGTCGTAATCTGGCGAGTTGTCGTTGAACTGGATCTCCATGCCGAGCTTGTCGAGCAACGACCCGGTCCCGTCCACGTCTTCGACTATGGCCCTTACAGCGACAGCCATCCTCTGGCACTCGCCGTCAAAGCCCATGTCATAGGCCTGTGTAGACTTCGCAAGGAATTGGAGGAGCGACTTTAAATACGCGTCAAGTTCTTCTGTTGTCCTGGTCTTGTTTGTCATAGTGCCGGTATTTTATATCATCAGGGCCCTGAATACAAATATTTTTGCGGTCATACGGCGAGTTATGTTAAAAAGCATCAATCGGAGGAGATCAATCGGAGGAGATCGGCGGAGGAGATCAATCGGAGGAGATCGGCGGAGGAGATCGGCGGAGGAGATCGGCGGAGGAGATCGGCGGAGGAGATCGGCGGAGGAGATCGGCGGAGGAGATCGGCGGAGGAGATCTATGGATAAGACGCGGCTTTTAGTGAAGGTAAGGCTCGTTACGCCTCAAGCCAGGGCGCCAGAAAAATCTCATGCCGGGGACGCGGGTTGGGACCTCTTCGCCTCTGGTGAGGCCGTAATAGCGCCCGGGGCGACAGGCATAATAAGGACCGGCATCGCCCTTGAGATACCTTCGGGCTGGTACGGACAGATAAAATCCAGGAGCGGCCTTGGCGCAAAGGGGCTTATAGTCACCGCCGGTGTCGTCGACTGCGGCTACAGGGGCGAGATATGCGTGGTCGTAATAAACGGCAACAAGGCCGGGGATGCCTTTGCTTTTAAGACCGGGGACAAGATCGCGCAGATGGTATTCCTGCCTGTGCCTGACGTTGACGTAGAGCTTGTCCAGGACCTGAACGCCTCTTCAAGGGGCGCTAACGGCTTTGGCAGCACCGGGAGATAGCAGTATTATACCGTCCTCAAGGCATCGACTATCTTCATCTTCGATGCCCTGACCGCGGGCAGAAGGCCGCCTATAAGGCCCATGGCAAGGGCTATTGTTATAGATTCCAGCGCCGTCCCCAAGGTCAGGGTGAACGAGAAGGCCAGCTCGGCGAAGGTCTGGAAGTTGAGAGTCGATATCGTAAAGAACTGAAGGAACGAGGCCAACAGGAGCCCTGCCGCCCCGCCGATAAGCCCTGTAAGGAGCGATTCCGCGAGGAAGGCCGCGAGTATGCTGGGCCTGCCGAAACCTATGGCCCTTAAGGTGCCTATCTCGGAGACCCTGTTCGCTACAGCCGAGTACATGGTTATCATCGCCCCGATTATAGCCCCTGTAGAGAATATGGCCGTAAGGCCGGTGCCGAGTACCCGGAGAAAGGTGGATAATGCCTTGGACTGCTCGGCGTAAAATTCTGTTTCCCTCTTCGGCTCAAGCTTGAGCCTCGGGTCGCTTTCTATCCTTTTTGCCATCTCGTCCAATCTTCCGGGGTCAGCCATCTTAAGTACGACCGAGGTATATACAGGCCTCCTGAACGCCTGCATGAGAGAGTCGATGTCGCCCCATATCTCTGAAGAGAAGCCGGTTGCGCCGGCGTCAAAAAGGCCTACTACCTTCCAGTCCCTCATGGCGAACCTTATCGTCTCGCCGACCCCGGCTCCCTTGAACCTTCTGGCAACGGATCTCCCGGCGGCTATCTCGTAGGTGCCGGGCCTTGGCATCCTGCCCTCTACGAGCCTTGCCTGGGGCTTAAGCGCCGCTGACATGGACGATATACCCCTCAGGACCACGTTTGAAGGCTTGTCGGTCCCCCGTTTGGGAAGCGAGATGAGGACGACTATCTCCTTTGCTGCCATCATCTTCCCCTCCGGGCCAGCGGCTATCCCATCCGTTGTCTCGATTATCGCGGCCTGCTCGCGGGTTATGCTGCTTTGCACCTCGGACGGGGCGCCTTTCCTCACAACGACCATGTTCTCAGGAGAGCCCGTCTCGACAAGGGTCCGCTCAAGGCCTTCCGCAAGCATCGTTATCGCCGCGAAGACGAAGACCACGAGAGCCATGCCGCCAGCGGTGAGGGCGGTGGTGAGCTTTCTTGTCCAGAGCGACCGGTAGCTGTAGACGAGGGGGACCGGCATTCAGGCTATCCTCCGTAATGCCTCTGTTATCGGGACTGTTATCGCCCTGTACGCGGGCAGGATCGCCGACACTGCCGCCACCAGAAAGGCCGCCGCGGCGTCCATGTAGAAGGTCGACGGCTTGATGATGAATATAGGGAAGTACTGGCCGAGGAGCGTTTTAAAGATACCGGCTGCAGGGAAGGTGAGCATTACGCCTAAGCCCGCGCCGAGAAAGCTTATGACGAGAGATTCCCCGAAGATGAGCGCAGTTAGATAGAGCGGGCCGAAGCCCAGGGTCTTCATGGCGGCGAACTCGCCGAGCCTTTCCCGCACCGACATCGCCATGGTGTTGGCCGTCACGGCCATGATTATGATTATGACGACGAAAGAGACGAGCTGGATCGCGGTCATTATAGCCTCTGTCATCGATACGAAGCTCATCTGAAAGGCCCTTTCTGTCTCGGTAAGCGTCTCGGCGAGCGAGTTCTTGAAAAGGGCGTCTATGCGCCCGGCTACAAGAGCCGCAAGCTCAGGGCGCGCTATCTGTATGAGATAAAAGCCGGTCTGGTCGCCCCTGTCGGGCTCCCTTTCCTTTATGGTCTCGTTAAGGTATTCCCAATGGAAGAAGAAGAGCGATTCGTCTACGGTCTCGTCCCTCCCGCGGTATATGCCCCTCAATACGAAATCCCAGTCTCCGGGGTATATGAGCCCCTTGAGAGTTATGAGGTCGCCCGTCTCCCAGCCGAACCTTTCGGCAAGCTTTCTTCCGGCTATAGAACCCTTCCTGTCCTTAAGGTAGGCTGTCCGCTCGTCTTCAGGCAGCACAAGCTCGCTTACGATATCGAGATGGCTTTCGGCCTCCATCGCGAAGTTGCCGAAAAAATTACGCTCATCTTTATATACACCTCCGAACCAGTCGCCGTGCGATACATTCACGACCCCTTCCACCTGCCTTATCTTCTCGTAATAGGATATGGGAAGCGGGAAGACAAGCGAGATGGCGTTCCTGGTGATGAGCCTGTTTGCCTGAGAGGCCTCGACTCCGGCGTACCAGGCTTCGACGACAGTCCTCAGGAGGCCGAAGGCGAGTATGGCTATCGCCATGCCGAGGACGGTGAGGGCTGTCCTGAGCCTGTGGCGCAGCGCGTTCCTGAAAAGTATCTTAGCGAGGAGCGCCATTGAGGAGCCCTTTTTCGAGGTGTCTTACGAGGCGCGCCTTTTCAGCCGCCCTGGGGTCGTGCGTGACCATGATGATGGTCTTTCCGAACTCCTCGTTGAGCCGGCGCATTAGCTCAAGCACCTCTTCCGCGGAAGCCCTGTCGAGATCTCCTGTCGGCTCGTCGGCGACTATCATCGACGGGTCTGAGACCATCGCCCTCGCTATGGCTACCCGCTGCTGCTCGCCCCCGGAGAGCTCTCCTGGGTAATGCTCTGTCCGCTCCGAGAGCCCAACAAGGCTCAAGAGCAGCCCGGCCCTTTCCTTGCGTTCTTTTCCTGGCATCTCCTTGAGGATAAGCGGCAGCTCGACGTTTTCAAGCGCGGTCAATACGGGTATCAGGTTGTAGAACTGGAAGATGAAGCCTACGTGCTCCGCGCGCCAGGCGGTGAGCCCGGCTTCGGTAAGGGAGGTTATATCGACGCCGCCTATCTCGATCGTGCCGCTATCGGAGCGGTCTATGCCGGCTATGAGGTTAAGGAGGGTGCTTTTACCTGACCCTGACGGGCCCATCAGGGCGAGGAACTCGCCCTCGTTAATGTCAAGGTCGATTTCCCTCAGCACAGGCAGTATCTGGCTTCCCCGCACGTAGGACTTGTTAAGCCCCCTTATCCGCATGAAAGGACCGGCCATCACTCTTCCAGCGGCTCTATCCGCGAGCCGTCCGAGAGCCCATCCGGCGGATCGATGACGATGCGAGTGCCTGGCGCAAGTCCGGCTACCTCCACGGTCTCCCCGATAGCGCCCCCGACCGTCACCTGCGCCTTCCTCGCTCTCCCGTTGTCGACGATGAATACGGATTTGCGGCCGTTCTCCCCGGTTACGGCGGAAGACGGGACGGTCATCCTGGGTTTGTCCTCTCCGGGCCCCAGAGGCCTTGAAAGGAAGGCCACCTTGGCGCTCATCTCAGGCAGTATCAACGGGTCTTTTTCAATGAACCGGACCTTTACAAGCACAGAGGCCTTGGCCCTGTCCGCTGTCGGGACTATCATGTGGACCTGGCCGTTGAACCTTTTGCCCGGCAGGGCGTCGAGCTGTATCTCGCAAGGCATGCCTGTAGATATCCTGCTGACGTTAGATTCAGATACGTCGGCCTCTACCTGAAGGGTATCCATGTCGGCGATTGTCACAACAGCGGCTTTTGTTCCGGCAGCGGCCCCAAGCGGTGTTACTATGTCTCCTATGTCCGCGTTCTTCGTTAGGACCACCCCGCCGAAGGGGGCCCTTATATCCGCGTAGCCGAGGGATGCTTCGGCGCCCCGTAGCTCGGCTTCCGCTGATTTTACCTGGGCCATTGCCGACCCAAAAGCGGCCTGGGCCTTCCTGTGCCTCGCCTCTGCGGCGTCAAAGTCCCTTCTTGAGATGAAGCCCCCTGTGAGAAGCTCTTCTTTCCTCCGGAAATCGACGCCTGCGTCATCTGCCTCGGCTTTTGCCGCGTCAAGGCCATCCCTTGCCGCCTTGAGGGCGGCGCGCGCGCTGTCAAGGGAGGCCGCCAGGTCGGCGTTCTCTAATCTCGCCACTACCTGCCCCTTTTTCACGCGGCTCCCTTCCTCGACCCCGAGCCAGGCGAGCCTGCCGGTTATCTTCGAGGCGAGCGCGGCCTTCCGTTCAGCCTCCACGTAGCCGCTGGCATTGAGCACAGAAAGCCCCTGGGAGGGGTATGTAAGAGAGACCTCGCCTACCCTGACCTTTGGTGTCTTAAGCGCCCCTGACGCAAGTATCAGGAGAACGGCGAGCAAAATGGCGATGGCAGCCCACCAGAGGTACTTCCTCCCGGGCCTTCCGTACCCTTTTCTTGCCGCCGGTTTTTTTATCTTCAGCCTGGAAATGTCTTCTGCCATCCTAAGAGCGAGTATATCTGATTTTCGGGCGTTTTCTTTCACGCCGTTGACATATGAAGTTATAGTTGTGATATAATCCGGGCTGACTTCGGGAGATAATCGCATGCATCCGGATTTCCTTAAAATTTATGAGCGCCTTATCGCTCCTTCCCCTGACCACTGCTTCATCGTAAACAGGGATTATGAATACCTCGTTGTAAACGACGCCTACCTGAAGGCCCACGCCATGGAGCGAGATGAGGTCGTAGGACGCACTATGCCTCAGGTACTCGGGGAGGGTGTCTTCAGGATATTGATAAAAGATTACATCGACCGATCTTTTGCAGGCGAGGTCATAAACTACAGGGCCTGGTTTGAGTTCAAAGGCGTTGGCCGCAGGTTCATGAACATAGCCTGTTATCCCTTTATCGCTCAAGACGGCACGGTCTCAGGCGCTGTCGTCGTGTCAAGGGATATAACCGGATACAAGGTCGCTGAGGAGAGGCTCGCCGAGTCCGAGGAGAAGTACAGGCATCTTTTCGAGAACCTCAACGACGCCGCCATGCTTGCCGACACCGCCACAGGGATTATTGTCGAGACGAACAGAGAGGGAGAGGTCCTTTTAGGGAGGTCGCGCGATGAGATCATCGGCATGCACCAGAGCCAGTTGCATCCGCCGGGTAAGGCCGAGGAGTACAGGCAGAAGTTCGCGACACACATAGAACATGGCAGGGCCGCCGATTATGATGGAGAGATGATACGCAAGGACGGGACCGTCGTGCAGGTACATATAAGCGCGGCCCCGCTGAACGTAGGCGGAAAAGGGCTTATCCTCGGACTTTTTAAGGATATTACAGAAAGGCAGCTCATACAGAACGAGCACCTTAAATCGCAGAAGCTTGAGTCCCTCGGCAGGCTCGCCGGAGGCATCGCCCACAACTTCAACAACATACTTACCTGTATAATGAGCAACATCTCGCTCGCGCTCTTCTACGGGCCTGACGAGAGGATCGCCAAACGGCTTCAGGAAGCCGAGCGTGCCTGCGATCAGGCAAAGGACCTGGTCCGCCAGTTCCTGACCTTCTCGAAGGGCGGGGCGCCTGTCAAGGAGCCGATGCTCCTCGACTCCGTTATGGGGCAGTGGTGCTCTTTCGCGACTTCAGGGTCGAGGTCCAGGTGCGAGTTCAAATTCTCTCCTGACCTCCTGCCTGTAGAGGCGGACCCCGGGATGCTCTCGCAGGCCATCCAGAATATCGTGCTGAACGCTGACCAGGCGATGGCTGAAGGCGGGATCATAAAGATAAGTGTCTTCAATGCCGACCAGGCCCAGGGGCGCCTTCTTTCGGCCCCGCACGTCTGCATACGCGTTGAGGACCAGGGCGTCGGCATCCCTGAATCCGAGATAGGGAAGGTCTTTGACCCGTATTTCTCTACAAAGGCTGAAGGCGGCGGGCTTGGGCTTACTACGGCCTATTCGATAATCAAGGACCACGGCGGGTTCATAGATGTGAGTTCCATTGAGGGTAAGGGCTCAGTCTTCTCCGTTTACCTGCCTGCGTCCGACCTTGGCGTTCAGGCACCCTGCGGCCACGCCCAGCCCCGCAATGTAAGGGTGCTTGTGATGGATGACGAGGATATGATAAGGGAAGCCGCGGGGGAGGTGCTGAAGGTAGTTGGCTGCGATGTGGAATTCGCAAGCGACGGCGCTGAAGCCATAGGCCTTTTCAGGGACGCGATGGTCTCCGAGCGCCCCTTCGACCTTGTCATAATGGACCTTACCATCCCGGCTGGCATGGGCGGCAAGGAGGCCGTCAGCCACATACTTGAGATAGACCCTCACGCAAGGGTGGTTGTGTCGAGTGGCTACTCTAACGACCCTGTGATGTCCGAGTACGCCAGGTATGGTTTCTCAGGTGTTTTGCCCAAGCCATACAGGGCTAACGAGATGATAGCTCTGGTAACTCGCCTCCTGGCCAACCGGTAGGCCAACCCACTTCTTTACTATCCCTTCTTTACTATCCATAGATCGAGTAGTCCGGGTCGCTTGTTTCTTTTATGCCGTAGACGCGGAATTTAAGCCCCGTTGTATATGGATGGGGCCTGCCCTCCATGAGCTCCTTCAAGATATCCGCGAAGGCCGCTCTGGCCTCTTCAACACTCTTGCTGTTTGTGATTATGTCGTTGGCGAGGTTGAGCGCGAGGTAGTTCATCGCTTCGCTCGCGCACCTGGACGACAGGGTCCCCCTTGTGCGCTCCGCGATCACGCTGCCGTTGAAAACGGCAAGGTCGTCGAACTTATCCTCCGGCACCTCATATGCTATCGACTGCTCGAGGACGTCATCGTGAGGGACCGGGAACCTGTGCTCCACGGCTCTCTTTCTCACTATTATCTCCTGCCACTCTCCCTCTTCCATCCAGATGAGCATCTCATTGGTCAAAAGGTCCGGGGCCCCGTACTTGTCGAGCACGTGAACGGCGGCTTTCCTTGACGCTTCAGGCCAGCGGGCGATCACTTTATGGGCGGTCGATATGCTGAATTGCCTTAAAGACGCCGGTTGAACATCTTCCGCGTTATTTTGGACAGTCCACCCCGGACCGGCCAGAAGAAGCACGAATGAAAGAGCGGCGACAGCCCATTTCCCCATCTCACCCTCCGCATAAACAGCTGTTTTATTATAAATAAGGATAGCAGGCAGGTCTGCTCACGCAAGTTTAAGCAACGCTTCCGTGCAAAAATAAAATCCTGAGTTATACTTTATTCGACCCCGCTAAAAACACTCAGACTGTTGTTGGCGTTCCGGTTAAGCAGCCATATCCGTTAAATACTATTTAAAGGAGAAGACTGCTATGAGGAATTTCGGACAGTGCAGTGTGGATAGAAAGACCCTTGCGGCCTTTTATTTCCTTTTTGTCGGAGTCGCGCTCACCGCCACATTATGGTTTTCGAGGTGGAGCGCTGTCGATGAGGCCGCTGCGGTAGGGCTCAGTCCTGACGCGGCGCTTACGTCATTTGAACTGCCTTTTGGGGCAGGCTCCGAGCATTTTTACTGGGGGAGCCTTATCGCGTCGATGAACCCGTCCCTTACGGCCTGGGAAGTGAACGAGATAGGAAAGGCTGTCCTTCGATACAGCGGTCTTTATGAACTGCCGCCCAACCTTATAATCGCGATTATAAGCGTTGAATCCAGAGGAGATCTCTTTGCCATAAGCCCCAGGGGCGCGCAGGGGCTCATGCAGGTAATGCCTTTCTGGAAGAAGACGCTGGGCATAGAAGGGACCCTGTTCGATATAGACAATAACATCCGCGCGGGCTGCCATATTCTCGCGGATAATATAAAAAGATGGGGCTATAAGGAAGGTATAGCGAGGTATTACAGGGGAAATCTCCCGGTGAGCGGAGAAAAATACTTTGTAAAGGTCCAGGCTGCCATGAAGGAGACGAGCTGAAGCGATTTCATTTGCCACTCCATCCGGCCTATTATATTATGTATTTTTGAACTAAGCCGGAAACCAGGAGCGTGGGATGAAGTTAAAGATACAGGTCGGGGAGCCTCGCGGCTTTGACGCGGGGGATGGCACTAATACGTTTGCCGCCGCTGTCGTGGATGGCTTGAGCGGCTCAAGGGAGGTCGACGCCCTCCCGAAGGCGGTCGATCTTATAACCGGGAGCAAGACAGTCGACAAGCTCACGGAGCACTGGTTCGTTGTGAGCTGCGCCATAAGCCCTGGCGGGCAGAAGATAATGAGCCTCCTCTTCATACCGAGGTACAAGTCTAAGAAGTCCCCGCTTGATATGCTTTCGGAAGGCGAGCGCATGGTCTTTAACGCCATCTGGAGGCAGGACGGAGGGGCCTGGGACGAGCCTTCGGTAATAGCGGCCCAGGAGGGTACTATTGATATAGGCGGGATGATAGTCGCTAACGCCGAGATGATAAAGGAATAAAGGGTAACCCTGAGATAAGTATTTATTCAAGGCCGCGCCAGAAAGGCGCGGCCTTTTTTGTCTGTTGACAACCGCCGCCCGGCTGATATTATAGTAAGTGCTTACTTACCTTTTGGGGCGGTTCCGCGCGTTGGTAAAAAGCCCCTCTTCTGATAAGCTCTGACTAATAATATTTAGGGGTATTCGAAATATGGCCGTAAAGCCTTTTAAGCCTCTGGCTCTTCTTGTAGCCGCGCTCTTTGCCGCGCTCGCTGTCTATTACTTTTTTTTCAGGGCTGAAAAAGAGCCTGACCTTATCGAGACGACAGGGGTAATAGAGGCCACAGAGGCGGCTATCGCCCCGAAGACAGCCGGGCGCATAGAGTGGGCATGCTGCGAGGAGGGGGAGGGGATAGAGGCAGGGGCTGTCGCTTTGCGCCTCGATAAAAAGGAGCTTGAAGCCAGGCTTGCCGAGGCCCATGCCGCGGCCGCTACCGCTACCGCGGCAATAGGGGAGGCAGATGCCGCTCTTAAAAACGCCATAGAGGAACATCGGTCTGCCTCACACGAGGTCGCAGCCGCCAACTTCCTTGCCCAAAAGGCCACGGCCCTTATGAACAAGGCAAAGTATGACCTTGACAGGGCCAAAGGCCTTTATGATGAAGGCTATCTGCCGCAAAAGGACTTTGATGCCGCGTACGCGGCTTATGAGGCGACACAGGCCGAATTGAGTAGCGCTGTCTACAAGGAGCAGAGCGCGGTGGCGAAGGACAAGGCCGCAGAGACAGGCATATTTGCAGCTCAGGCGCGCGTTGAGTCGGCCAAGGCAAGGAGGGCTGAGGCCGACGCAAAGGTCAGGGTCATAGAGGCCCAGCTCGAAGACACAGCAATAATGTCTCCATTGAGCGGGGTAGTCTCTTTTAAGGCATTCGAGCAAGGCGAGTACGTAAGCCCGGGCACGGAGGTCTATACGGTCTATGACCCGACGGACATATGGGCAAGGGTGGATATCGAGGAGACAAGTATACAGGGGATAGCGTTAGGCGGGCTGGCTGAGGTTCTGCCCTCAGGCGGAGGGGCTTCTTTTCCTGGCAAGGTCAAAGAGATAGGCGAGCTTGGCGGCTTCGCCACCCAGAGGGACGTAACACGGGGGAGGCCGGATATAAAGACCTTCAGGGTAAAGGTAGCCGTTGCCGACCCAAAGGGATACCTTAAGCCGGGCATGACGGTAAACGTGAGGATTCCTTTTAAACAGGATTAAAGATGCCTGCTGTAGAGATAAAAGAGCTTGTAAAGAGGTACGGGACACTTACAGCCCTCGACAGGGTGAGTTTCAGCATAGAGGAGGGAGAGTGCTTTGGTCTGCTCGGCCCGAACGGCGCAGGGAAGACCACGCTTATACGCATCCTCACAACCCTCCTGAAGCCCACCTCAGGCAACGCCCTTGTCATGGGCAATGACGCTGTATCAGACCCAAAGGCCGTAAGGAGCGCTATCGGAGTAGTCCCGCAGGCCATGACGAGCGACCTTGACCTCACGGGTTTCGAGACGATGGACATATACGCCAGGTTCTACGGCCTCTCCCGCAATGAGAGGAAAGGCAGGATAGACGAGATCCTTTCGCTGGTGGAGCTTAAGGAGAGGGCTGGCGACCTTGTTGCCACCTACTCCGGCGGCATGAGAAGGCGGCTTGAAATAGCCCGCGGGTTGGTGCACAGGCCCGGCATCCTCATACTTGACGAGCCGACTATCGGCCTTGACCCGCAGTCAAGGCACGTTGTCTGGGAGCTGCTGGAAAAGTTCAGGAAGGCTGACAGGCTCACCATCCTGCTTACCACACACTACATGGAAGAGGCCGAGTCCCTTTGCGACCGCGTGGCGATAATAGACTACGGAAAGATTGTGGCGCTCGATACGGTGCCGGGGCTCAAGAAGGCGATACCGCAGAAGGACACGGTCGAGCTTACGGTATCGGGCATCGACATGGTGAAGGCTGTAGAGCGTTTTAAGGCGATGCCGAAGATCGTCCAGGCCTCTTGCAGCGATGAGAGCATCTTCCTGTCGTCAGAGCGCGGCGCCGAGATAGTGGCGGAATCTGTCGAGGCGATAAAGTCCATGGGGGGCAGGGTCTCAAGGGTCACCCTCAAGGAGCAGACCCTTGAGGACGTATTCATCCACTACACCGGAAGGCCCATCAGGGAGGAGGAGGCCAGGAAGGTAAGCTTCCTCCTCGGCGCGGGCGTGCCGACCAAGTGGGGTAGATAGATGAACCGCTTTTTCGCCATACTCGAACGGGACCTGAGGAAGTTTATCAGGAACCCTCTCGTCGTTGCCATGAGCCTCCTCATGCCCATCATCTATCTTGTCATACTCGGCAATTCTTTTCAGGGCGAGCTTAAGAACCTGCCGCTCGCCGTCGTGGACCTCGACAGCGGGCCGGGGTCAGACAGGGTTTTGGAGCTCCTCCGCTCGGTCGAGGCCGGGCCGCGCACTATAGAGGTGCGGGTCGTATCTGACCAGGGCTTTGCATTGCAGGGGCTCAGGGAGGGCGTCTTCAAGGGCGTGCTCGTCATCCCGGCTGATTTCAGCAGAAATATAATAAGAAAGAGTACGGCCGAGCTCGGCCTCTATCTCGACAACGCCGAGACTATCTCTGCGAGCGCTCTTCGCGCGTCGATAGCGAGCGGACTGCCGGAGCTTAAAAATGAGTTCATCTCCATACGCGAGGAGAGGGCGGCTGCAAAGCTCAGGGAAATAGAGCTTTACAGGAAGATAGATTACGACCAGACGCTCATCCCCGGGGTCGTCATAATGGCCATATTCCTCGGCGCGATGACAACGGGCGCCTTCAATATCGTCATGGACAAGTTCCTCGGCGTTGAGGAGAGCTACTTTCTCACCCCTCTTACGAAGACGGATATAGTCATGGGTCTTATCGCGAGCGGATTATTCATAACTACGATACTCGCGCTCGTTGTCCTCTTTTTCGGCTCTCTCATATCAGGCCTCTACATCTGGGATGCGATGTCGGCTGCCGCTTTCAGCCTTATGGTCGTCGTTATCATCCTTTCGACCCTTGGCCTCCAGGGGCTCATGTTCATAATCATGGGCAGGATAAACCACCCGAGGATAGTCGGCGTGCTCGGCGGATTTCTTAACGTCATAATGTTCTTCCCGAGCGGGGCGATATACCCCATCGAGAGCTTTCCCGGCTGGCTCAAGGCATTTGCTTTTGTAAACCCTGAGACCTATTCTGTTCATGCCATGAGGGCGCTTCTTTTCAAGGGCGTTGGCCTCGAGGCCGTGCAGTTCGACCTCATCTTCCTTGCCGCCTTCGCCGTGTTTGCCGTTGCACTCGGCCTCGTCGTATTTAAAAGGGCCCTTTAGCAGGGTGTTGAAAAACAGCCTGCTAAGCAATCCAGGGACGGGTAGTTGAAAAAGTCCTGGACGGACTTTTTCAATATCCTGTTAGACCACCCTCCGTTGAAATAAGAAAAGGCCTGTGATAACCTTTCGGAAAAATAGATTTCAGGAAAGCAGGGGGGCGCATGAAGTCATTCAGGAAGGAGCTTTTCTTCAATATCCAGGATAGGGTGGGGTTTGTGAATATTACCCCTCAGGTCGAGGAAGTCTTGAGCGAGAGCGGGGTGAGGGAAGGGCTCGTGCTCGTCAACTCGATGCACATCACCTCTTCGGTCTTCATAAACGACGACGAAAGGGGGCTGCACGCTGATTTCAAGGTCTGGCTTGAAAAGTTGGCCCCGCACGCGCCTACCTCGCAGTACAGGCATAACGACACAGGGGAGGACAACGCCGACGCGCACCTCAAGAGGACCATTATGGGCAGGGAGGTCGTCGTGGCAGTGACCAACGGGAAGCTTGACTTCGGCACCTGGGAGCAGATATTCTACGGCGAGTTTGACGGCAGGCGCAGGAAAAGGGTGCTTGTAAAGATAATAGGGGAGTAGCCGTAGTGGTCGAGAGGTTTATTGGTCTGGCGGGCCTTCTGGTCTTTGCTGGAATAGCGTGGGCCTTGTGCAGCGACAGGAGAGCCATAAGCTGGAGACTTGTCGCATGGGGGGTAGGGCTACAGTTCCTTTTCGCCATCATCATTTTGAAGACTGGGCCGGGGCTGCTGGTATTTGATTTCGCCAGGGTGGTAATGACCGGCATACTCAATTTTACCGACATCGGCTCGCGTTTCCTCTTCGGCAACCTCATAAGCGATTACAATATAGGGGCGATACTCGCCTTCAAGGTATTGCCCGTCATCATATTCGTATCATCGCTCATGTCGATCCTCTTTTATCTTGGCGTCATACAGGTGGTTGTAAGGGGGCTGTCATGGGTCATGGAAAGGACTATGAAGGCATCCGGGGCAGAGGCGCTGCTCTCTGCCATGTTCGTATTCATGGGCATAGAGGCGACGACAGGCGTGAAGGGCTACATACGCAGGATGACGCCTTCGGAGCTGTTTACTGCCATGGCCGCCTTCATGTCTACCATCGCCGGGAGCGTGATGGCCGTCTACGTTAGCTTCGGCGCGAGCGCGGGCCACCTGCTGGCGGCTTCTGTCATGAGCGCGCCTGCGGCGATACTTATATCAAAGCTCATATTGCCGGAATCGCGGAAAAAAGAAGTCCATGACGTTGAGGCGAAAGAGGCTTTAAAGAGCGTGGACGTGAACATAATCGAGGCCGCCGCAAACGGCGCCGCAGACGGCCTTAAGCTCGCGGCGACCATTGGCGCGATGCTCCTCGCCTTTGTCGCCCTTATCGGGATGACGGACCACTTCCTCGGCTACCTGAATACCTCTTTCGAGGAGATATCCGGCTATCTCTTCATGCCTTTCGCCTTCCTCATGGGCGTACCGTGGGAGGACTGCACGAAGGTCGGCCAGCTCCTTGGCATAAAGGTGGTCTTCAACGAGTTCATATCGTACCAGAAGATGCAGGGCATGATAGCGAGCGGCGCGCTTCAACCCAGGTCTGTTGCCATAGCCACCTACGCCCTTTGCAGCTTCGCGAACTTCGGGTCGATAGCGATACTCATAGGCGGTATCGGGTCGATAGCCCCTGAGCGGAAGAAAGAGATAGCGAGGATGAGCTTGAAGGCCCTTGTCGCTGGCGTGCTGGCGAGTTTTATGACTGCGGCTATTGCGGGGCTGCTGCTGTGAGACGGTTATTATTGTGAATACAGCACAGATTTATAATGGTGCGCATTGCGCACCCTACGCGACTGCTGCTGTGAGATGGTTACTATTGTGAATACAGCACAGATTTATAATGGTGCGCACAGCGCACCCTACGCGACTGAATGGACAGGACTCTTTACAGTCGCGGGTGCGCTGTGCGCACCATTTAATAAACATCAAATCGCAATTGAAACGATATGTCCGATTATAGCCCGGTGGGCTGTGCCCACCAAATCTATTGCCCAGTGTCCTCAAACCCCTTGCTCCCTTTTAGCAAAGGGGATGCGGAGCTTTAAGTTTTTTCCAAAACCTTCTCCTCCGTAAACCTCGGCTCTCCGTTGATGATCACCTCTACCTTCTCCTCGCCTTTTATGACCTCCATCGTCGGCTTGAAGAAGATGAAGTCCTGGTGGAATGGCACGCTCACTTTGCCACCGAAGGACGAGTTATCGCCGATGGCGATATGGACCGTCCCGAGTATCTTTTCCGTTTCGAGTATATTGTCAGGCCTTGAGGCCTTCTCGTTTGTCCCTATCCCAAGCTCGGCGATGTTGCCGCAAAGCGGGTTCTCTTCTATCCTCTCCTTAAGCAGTTTTGAGAAATCGTCATGGCCTATCACCTCGACGACCTGCCCTTTTTTGACGATCAGCTCGACCGGGTCTTTGAACCTTCCTGTCGGCGACCATTCGAGTATGAGGACGCCTTCGGCGGTCCCCTCGACAGGGGCGAGGAAGGCCTCTCCTGCCGGAAGGTTGCTGAATGAGCCGGGGGCGGTGAGTATGCCCGTGTCAGGGAGTACCGGCCTTCCCTTTATCGAGAAGCTTATGGAGGTGCCATTATGGGATGTGATAAAGGCCATCTCAGCCCCTGAGACCATCTCCACGAGCCTCTTTGTCCGCTTTTCCACCTCTTTCCAGTCGGCTGTCATGGAGCCTTCGAGCATGTATCTTTCGAAAAGTGGCATGGAGGCGTAACGGACGCCCTTGACGCGGGTCAATAGGTCCCTGAACCTCGTATGCGAGGTCGAATAATTGGATAGCGCGATTATGGCATCCGGGGATTCGCCGAGCCTCTCGACTATACGCTCCGCTTCGGCTATCTCCTGGTGGCCGGCCTTCTTCGCCAGTATCTTTTCGAGGACGCCTTTAGCGGTAAGCTCCTCGACCGCCATTTTCCCGAAGCAGGCATCCCACATTGCCCTGGGCGGCTCCTTGCCGTGGCTTCCTACGGCAGGGTACTCGATATATTGGGAGTTGCAGAACTCCTTTCCGGCCTCCGCCACCTCTCTGGCGATATCGACGAGTGAAAGGCGTCTTTGCCTTTCGTCATCCGATACGGGCTCCCCGGCCCCTATGATGTCGGTGAAGACAAGGAGCAGCTCCTCTTTTTTTACGGCGAGGTTTACGGTGAAGATTTTCTTTATAGCTTGAGACATTGCAGTCCTCCTTTTAATAACCTCAATATATCACCAGCCCCTTTTTTGTCAATCAGCCCTTGGCCTGCGCTCTCGGCCATGTTCAAAATATTGACATCTTTTTTTGGATTGTTTATAATACGTCAAAATTAAGACTCTTCCCATCACGCATCCAGGAGCCCCGTTCATGAGCTGCAAGATCCTTCTCGTAGAGGACGAAGAGTATATACGCGAAAACCTGAGCGAAATACTCGAGATGAACGGGTATAGCGTCGCTACCGCGCCTAACGGCGAGGCGGGATGCGAACTGGCCAGAAAAAACGAGTACGACCTCGTCCTCACCGACCTTAAGCTACCGGGGATGAGCGGCATCGACGTCGTCCGCTCGATAAAATCCATCTCTCCCGACACAGCCTGCATAATACTTACCGGCTACGCCTCCGTTGAAACGGCGGTAGAGGCCATGCGCGTCGGCGCCTTTACTTATCTTAAGAAGCCCTTCAGCAAGGACGAGCTTCTTATCACCATAGAAAAAGCCCAGGAAGTCCATACGCTTAAAGAGGAGAACTCCAAGCTCAAGGACGAGATAAAGAAGGGCTGCACGACCGCCATACTCGGCACCAGCTCCGAGATACAGCAGGTCAGGGACGTTATAGACAAGATAGCTGATACCGATTCCACGGTGCTTATACTTGGCGAGAGCGGCACCGGCAAGGAGCTTGTCGCCAGGGCCCTCCATTATGGCAGCACGAGGAGCAAAAAGCCCTTTGTCCCGATAAACTGCGCGGCGATTCCCGAAGACCTCCTTGAAAGCGAGCTATTCGGCTACGAGAAGGGCGCATTCACCGGGGCCATAGCCACCAAGATAGGCAGGTTCGAGGCGGCGCATGAAGGGACTGTATTCCTCGACGAGATAGGGGACATGAGCCCTGGGCTGCAGGTCAAGATATTGAGGGTATTGCAGGAGAAAGAGTTCGAGAGGGTAGGCGGGCGCAACTCGATAAAGGTGGACGTAAGGGTGGTCGCGGCCACCAACCAGGACCTTGAAAAGGCCGTCGAGGAGAAAAAATTCAGGAACGACCTCTATTATCGCCTGAACGTCATCCCCGTTCACCTGCCGCCATTGAGGGACAGGAAAGAGGATGTCTCTGTGCTCGTAGACCATTTCATCGAAAAGATGGCCCTTCGCAAGCGCAAGACCATAACGGGGGCGACCCAGGACGCTTTGAGGCTCCTTGAGGCCTATGACTGGCCGGGCAATATAAGGGAGCTTGAGAACCTGGTGGAAAGGCTCGTCGTCCTAAAGGACGAGGGGAACCATATCACCCCGAGGGACCTCCCGGAGAAGATAAGGCAGGCGAGGGGGGCCGCCTCGTCTCCAGCCAGGGGTATCTTAAGCCTCAACGATGACGGCGTGGATTTCAATACGGCTGTGGACAACTTCGAAAGAGAGCTTATCCTTTCAGCCCTGCAAAGGATGAACGGCATAAAGAAGAAGGCCGCCGAGTACCTTAACCTCAACAGGACCACCCTTTTAGAGAAGATGAAGAGGAAAGGGCTTCTTGAGCAGTTGGACTCTCCAGAGGCCTCTGAAAACGAGCTTGCCGGGTCATGAATTTGACAGGTGCGGCCCCTGAGCGCCTGAAAACCAGCTATCTTGTCCCGCGCATCCAGCGAAAACACGTAGTAGCCAGTCTTAAAATACTTCCATAACATATCGAAATACCTATCTGATTCTCTTCTGAACCGCCCAGGCTCTTCCCATGCTCTTTTTCTGGCACGGTTGTTGCTTTTACAGAATAGCGACCAACCATGAAGATCATTGCAGCCATAATCCTGTCGTTTGTAGCGATCGCGTCATCAGCCTATGCGGCGGAAATAGTCGCGATGCGCGCATCCGTCCAGAAGGACTTCCACAGGCTCACGATCATATTCTCGGAAGATGTCCCGGTTGAGGTCTCAAGTAACGGGGAGCACCTTTTCGTCAAGATAAGCGAATTCAAGTCAAAGCTCCCTGCCGACAGCCCTGTTACCGAGTACCTGAAGGTTGAAGGCCTTGCCGAAAAAGAAGGGCAGCCAGGCAGGTCAGCCACCCTCGATATAACGCTTATTGAAGGGGCGACGTTTAAGCATTCAACGTTGACAGGCCCGTTCAGGATGATAATCGACGTCTTCCCGCCACCTGGCTACCTGGCGAAAAAGGAGCAGAGGCCCAAAGAGGTCTTTATATTGGAGCCAGACCCCGTAAAGCTCGTTGCCTTCAACGATTCATGGAGATGGGTCTACAGGAAAAAGGCGGTCGTGGCGCTCAAGGCTGAGCTTTATGCGCCACCTCCTACGAGCCCTTTCAGGATAGTCCCAGGCGTATCAACTGAAAGCAGGGATTCGGTTTTAAAAGGTATTACTAACGCCGTTTCATCCCATAAGGCAAAGGGTGAGCGCTCAAAGGCCGAGGTCCTGGGCGCTATTGCCAATTTCTACAGCGGAAAGTCTTCTCATATCGAGCTTGAGAACGCGTTGAGGGCCAACCCCGCTTCAGGCTATTCGCCGCTCGCCTACTTCATCATGGGGGACTACTTTGAAAGAAAGGGCTTCTACCCCGAGGCCTCCGGGTACTTCATCCGCGCTATAGAAGGCAAGGATAACCAGCTCAAGGCCGAGGCGGTCTTCAGGAGGGGGCGGCTCTATTTCTTCGAGGAGAAGTACGCACAGGCAAAGGACTGGTTCAGTAAGTCCCTTGACGCAGGCTATGAAGAATCCAGGGTATGGCTTGCCAATACCCTGCTTATAAAGGGCGAGACAGAGCCAGCGTGGAAGATGTACAGGGCAGGGGTCAGGGCGATAGAAGAGCTTGACCCTGTGACACGCCTGAGCCTCGGGGATATGCACCTTGCCAGGGGCAATTACCAGGAGGCGCGCTACTTATACGGCGGGCTCAGGTCAAGGTATCCAAAGGAGGATTTCATGAGCGACTTCCTTCTCATCAAAGAGGGGGATACGCTTTTTGCCGAAGGAAAGGCAGAGGAAGCAGCGCTTCTCTATAACAGGACGAAGGATAAGCTTAAGGGCGAGCAGTGGGCCATGGCCGCGCTTGCGCTCGCAGACGCTTACTTCGCGTCAGGCGAAGGCGACTCGGTTGGTAAGGCCGAGAAGATATATGAGACGGTCGCGACCGGCTCCTTCGCCTCCACGGAGGTCGCCAACCTCCGTCTTGTGGCTGCAAGGCTAAGGCTGGGCAGGTACCCTGAGGCTTACGGCGATATCTCGCGCTTTTACGCTAAATACCCTGTAAGCCCGGTAAGGCAGGACCTGGAAAAGGTATCGTCGATACTCTTCTACGAGTGGCTTGACTCGCTTTACAGGAGTGGCGACCACTTAGGCGTCCTGAAGCTCTTCCTTGATATGCCCCTTAGCGTGCCTTTCGGGAAGAAGGCGGAGACATATTTTAAGATCGGAAGATCGTCGATGGAGACAGGGCTCAATAGCGAGGCGGTGAGATTGCTCGACAACGCCGTAAAGATGGGGACCGGCCCCATGGTCGAAGATGCGATGCTCCTGCTCGCTCGGGTCTATATAGCGCAAAACGACATCAATTCGGCGGAAAGGCTCGTAGGGGCCTTCAGGACGAGGTTCCCGAAGAGCGCAAAGACCAGAGAGTTAAATGAGCTGGATGCCATGATAGCCTTTGAGAAGGGCGAGCACGGGACGGTATCGAGGTTCACCGGCACGGCGGACCCCAGGCTTGCCGCCATGAAGGCGGAATCGGTCTTCAAGGTCGGACGTTTCGGGGAAGCGGCGGCCCTTTTCGAGAACGCGGCGCGCGCCTTTCAGGCCAGGGGAGAGTCGAAGGAGGCCTCCAGGGCGTTCTTGAGGTACGCTGACGCGATCTTCGAGACAAAGGACTTCGCGAGGGCCGCGCAAGGATACAGGCAGGCTGCGGGACTGATCGATGAGAAGGAGAAAGAGGAGAGGTCGTGGGCGCTCTACAGGCTGGCACAGTGCTTCTCCAGGCTCGGACGCGCCGCTGACAAGGCCAGGGCCATAGAAGAGCTTAAAGCCGCCGGCGGCGAGTACGCGCCCTGGTCGGAAGGCATATTCAAGGAAGCAAAGGGCATTTAGGAGGGCTTGATGACAGAGCAGGTACCGGTAGACCTTCTTAGCGACGCGTTCAACGTCTTCAGGGAAGCCTCGACAAAGCTCGAACAGCAGTACGCGATGCTTGAGACGAGGATAGAGGACTTAAGCGCTGAGCTGGCGGAGAAGAACAGGGCCATAGAGAGGTCGAGGAGGCTTTCCGCCATGGGCGAGATGGCCGCCAGGATAGCGCACGAGATAAGGAACCCGCTCGGCTCCATGGCGATATTCTCAACACTCCTTGAAAGGGAGCTTTCCGCAGAGCCCGACAGGAAGAAGCTCGCCACCCACATAAGCACCGGCATCAAGACCCTTGATAACCTGCTTTCAAACATGCTCCTTTTCGCCAACTCGCCGGAGGCGAGGCTTAAGGCGGTCGATATAAAGGAAATAATAGAAGACTCGGTGCTCCTCGCGAAAGGGCGCGAGAAAAAAGGCGTTGAGATAGATACCTCTTTTGCCGGACAGACGCAGTTCGCGGCTGACCCCAATCTGCTGCGCCAGCTGTTCCTTAACCTCATAATAAACGCGCTCGACGCGGTCGGCGAGGGCGGCAGGCTTGAGATAACGGCCAGGATGGTAGAGAAGAAAAAGAGGTGCATGGAGATAAAGGTGAAAGACAACGGCGGCGGGATCCCGGTTGAGCACCTCGACAGGATATTCGACCCGTTCTTCACGACCAAGGACAGGGGCACCGGGTTGGGGCTTGCGATAGTGACCACCGTGGTAGACGCGCACAGGGGCTATATGAAAGTAGACTCTTCAAAAGGCGATGGCACGACCTTTACCATCGGGCTGCCTGCCGGCGAAATGGAGATGATATGAAAAGGGTCCTTGTCGTAGACGACGAAGCCGGGATGAGGCTTGCCATAAAGGAGGCGCTTCTAAGAAAGGGCTACGAGCCCGTACTCGCGGAAAACGGCATGGAGGCCCTCGAAGAGCTTTCTTCTGGCGAGTTCGGAATGGTGATAAGCGATATCAACATGCCAAGGATGGGCGGCATGGAGCTATTAAGAGAGGTCAAGAAGGCAAGACCGCGCCTTCCGGTGCTCCTTATAACCGCCTTCGGCACCATCCAGAAGGCCGTCGAGGCGGTAAAGGAAGGGGCCGTGGATTTCATACTGAAGCCCTTCAGACTCGAGGCCCTTGAAGAGACGGTCGAGAAGGCGTTCAGGATAAGCGAGAGCGCCGCGTTTGAGGCCAGGGGCAAGACCATGCTCGCCAGCGGCGCCAGGATGCAAAAGCTCGTATCGATGGCGATGGTGGCGGCCTCAAGCGACGCGACTGTCCTTTTATCAGGGGAGAGCGGTACAGGAAAGGAGCTTCTGGCCCGTTTTATACACGAGAACAGCCCAAGGAAAGAGAACGCATTTGTAGCCGTAAACTGCGCGTCCATCCCCGACGGCCTCCTTGAGAGCGAGCTTTTCGGACACGAAAAGGGCGCTTTCACGGGGGCCCACTCCTCAAGGCAGGGGAAGTTCGAGCTTGCAGATAAAGGGACCATACTCCTGGATGAGATAAGCGAGATGGACTGTAAGCTCCAGGCCAAGCTCCTTCGCGTAATACAGGAGAAGGAGGTAGAGAGGCTTGGCGGCAGGTCGCCTCTTCCGCTTGACATCAGGATAATAGCCACGACCAACAGGGACATGAGAAAGGAAGTGAAGGAGGGGCGTTTCAGGGAGGACCTCTTCTACAGGCTTAATATCTTTCCGCTAACGCTTCCGCCGCTTCGCGAGCGCGGCGAGGATATCGAGGCCCTCGCGCTTCATTTCATGAAAAAATTCAGCGCCAAGTACTTAAGAAGGGTCGAGGAAGTTTCCCCCAAGGCGATGGAGCACATAAAAAAGTGCGAGTGGAGGGGCAATATCAGGGAGATGGAAAATACCATGGAAAGGGCGGTACTCCTCTCGCAGGGCAGCGCCCTGGAGATAGAGCATCTTGTCATCTGCAACGACCCCTGCGAGGCCGATATCCAGATATCGGAAGATACCCATGACAGGAATCCGGATGCCGGCAGCGCCAATTTAATGACACTTTGGGAGATGGAGAAGGGGCTTATAAGCAGGACGCTTGATGAAGTGGAGGGGAACAGGACGCATGCGGCCAGGATCCTCGGCATCTCGGTCCGTACTTTAAGGAATAAACTCAAGGAATATGGGCAGATTTTGCCCGGGTAGGAATAATCTTCCCTTTCCGGCCCCTGTCAGTCGATATCTTAAGGCAGGCCCTTAGTCCATTTATTACGGTTGGTACGGTATTTGCAGAATACAAGACCTGATTGCCAATAAAATCCAAAGGTGACTGTATGACCGGCGGGATCTTCGACAAGACCATAGAGCTTCTCGGCAATACGATGGACCTGCGTGCCTCAAGGCACAAGCTCCTCTCATCCAACATCGCCAACCAGGAGACACCCGGCTACCGGGCAGTCGACATCAACTTCGAGCAGGAGATGAAGAAAAGGGAGGGCAGTGCGCCGGCGGGGATGTATCTCGCGAGCACCAACCACGCCCATATCTCCTTTGGCTCGCCTTCCTCGCCTGAGCCCCGGGTGCTCGACAGGGCTACGGACCTGCCTGGCTATGACGCCAATTCGGTAGGGATCGAGGCCGAGATGGCAAGGCTTTCAGAGAATACCCTCATGTACAATATTTCAGCGAACATACTCAAAGGCAAGCTCAACATGCTCATGACGGCCATAAAGGAAGGAGCGAGATAAATGGCGGACCTTTTCTCGGTTAGCGCCTCCGGGATGGAAGCCCAGAGGCTCAGGATGAACATCATCGCGAGCAACCTCGCCAACGTAGAGACGACGAGGACCGCAAGCGGCGGGGCTTACAGGAGAAAGGACATCGTATTCTCCTCGAACGGGCAGAACGACTTCGGGAGCCACCTGCAGAGTGCCTCGGCGAACTACAATACCGGTGTAAAGGTTGCGGGGATCGTAGAGGACGCGAGGCCCCTTAAGTATACCTACGAGCCCGGCCACCCTGACGCGGACAAGAGCGGCTATGTGGCCTATCCCAACGTGAACGCGGCGGAAGAGATGGTCAATATGATAGCTGCTTCCCGGAGCTACGAGGCCAACGTTACGGCCTTCAAGGCGACGAGGGAGATGGCGCTACGCGCCCTCGAGCTCGGACAGTAATTAATAAGGAGAAGAAGCCATGGTTGATTCAGTAAAAGGGGCCTTGAGCGCCCAGATAGATTCCCTCGGTAAGGCCGCGGCTGGCGGAGAGCAGGGGACAGGCTTCTCTCAGGTCCTTAAGGAATCGATAGACAAGGTCAACAGCCTCCATAACGAGGCTGACAAGGCGATAGAGGGGCTTTCCACCGGCCAGGTGAACAATATCCATGACACCATGATAGCCATAGAGAAGGCGAACCTCTCCTTCAACCTCATGGTGCAGGTAAGAAATAAGCTCGTGCAGGCCTATGAAGAGATAATGAGGACGCAGGTATAACCCATGGACAAACTCCTTGAGAGCATTATCTCTTTCGTGGCCAAAAGGCCGGCTGTAACGCTCGCCGTGGCAGCCGCGGCCATAGCGGCGATAGCGGTATCGGTCCTCTGGAACCAGGGGCCGGAGTACCAGACCCTCTACGCGCAACTGTCGGACGAGGACTCTGGCGCGGTAATAGAGAAGCTCAAGGAGAAGAGGATACCCTACAGCGTAGACGGCTCGACCATAAGCGTCCCGGCGGACAAGGTCTACGAGACCAGGATGGAGCTTGCCGGAGAGGGGCTGCCGCAGGGCGGGGGCGTGGGTTTCGAGATATTCGACAAGACATCTTTCGGCGTGACGGATTTCGTGCAGAAGGTCAACTATAAGAGGGCCCTTCAGGGCGAGCTCGCCAGGACCATAGCCCAGATAAAGGAAGTAGAGTCTGCGAGGGTGCACCTTGCCCTTCCGGAGAAAGGCGTATTCCTTGACGAGCAGAAAAAGGCCCGCGCCTCTGTGATCGTGAAGCTCAAGCCCGGTAAGGAGCTCAGCCAGGGGCAGGTAAGCTCTATCGTGCACCTGGTCGCCAACAGCACCGATAATCTCAAGCCGCAGGACGTGGCCGTGGTCGATACAGCCGGGAGGATGTGGACGAGGGAGTCGGGCGGGGAGAACCCGCTAATACTTTCATCCACACAGCTTGAGTACAAGAAAGGCATCGAGAACGACTACGAGCAGAGGCTCCAGAGCATGCTCGAGAAGGCAGTAGGCGTCAACAAGGTGGTCGCCAGGGTCTCCGCCGAGGTCGATACCAAGCACGTAGAGCGCACAGAAGAGAGGTTCGACCCGGATGGGCAGGTAGTCAGGAGCGAACAGAGGGGGAAGGAGAAGAGCATCGGCGGGACGGTTGCCTTGGGCGTGCCTGGGGTCCTCTCCAACATGCCCGAGACGGCGCAGGCCCAGGCCCCGGCCAACTCGACACCTTCGCAGAGCCAGAGGCAGGACGAGGTAATAAACTACGAGATAAGCAAGGTCACGAGCCACGTCGTAGAACCGATCGGCTCGATAAAGAGGCTTACGGTGTCGGTCCTGGTTGACGGCACCTACCAGACTGTAAAGGACGCCGACGGTAAAGAAGCCCGCAATTACACACCGAGGGCGGATGATGAGTTGGCAAAATACACCGAGATGGTAAAGGGTGCGGTGGGCTTTGATGAATCGAGGGGTGACGTCATATCGGTCGTAAGCGCGCCCTTTGAGCAGGAGACATCAGAGGCAGAGGTTGTGGCTACTGAAAAAGAGTATTATTTCCCGCCTCAGCTCGTGCCGGTGGCCATGAAGTACGGGACAGTCCTCCTCATTACGGCCCTTACGCTCATCTTCGTCGTCAGGCCGATCATGAAAAGGCTCATGCAGGAGAGGGCGGCCCTCGAGGAGATACAGCACAAGTTGCCTCATGCCCTTGCCGCCGGTCAAGGCGGCGCTATGCTGGATGCCGGCACCGACGCTGACAAGGATTCGGTGAACAGGTTGAAGGGCGTCGTCAAGGAGAACCCCCAGCAGGTGGCGATGGTCTTGAAGAACTGGATCAAGGAGAAGTGATGGCTAAGGAACCAAGGCTAAAAGGGCCTGAAAAGGCCGCCATACTCTTGATGAACATAGGCGAGGAACTGGCAAGCGATGTCTTCAAGTTCATGACCCCTTCCGAGATGCAGCTCCTCGGCGGGATGATGGTCAGAAAGGAATCGATCTCGCTCCAGATGGGCCGTCACGTAGTGAGTGAGTTCATCGAGATGCTCGATAAGGGAGAGCTCTTTGTCGAGGGCGTCGAGTTCGCCAGGAACGTGATGGTAAGGACGCTTGGCCCGGAGAAGGCGCAGTATATACTCGACCAGATAACCAGGGAGATGGGCGGGGGCGGCATAGAGTCGCTTAAGTGGATGGACCCGGCTCTCGTGGCAAACATAGTCAAGGACGAGCACCCGCAGATAATCGCGCTGATACTCGCGCACCTGGACGCTGACAGGGCGGCGATGGTGCTCTTGAACATACAGGAAGACAGGCTGAGGGGCGAGGTCATGCTACGGGTCGCGAACCTGAAGCGGATCCCGCAGGCCGCCGTAAGGGACCTGGAGTCGCTCATAAGCGAACAGATGCTCTCGGCGGAGTCCAACCAGGGTTCTTCCGTCGAGGGGGTGAAGCTCGCCGCCGAGATATTGAACCAGATAGATTCCAAGGCCGAAGGCGACATCATAGACATCATCGAGAAGGCCAGCCCGGACCTCGCCATGCGCGTCCAGGAGAAGATGTTCGTCTTCGCGGACCTCATGGGAGTGGACGACAGGGGCCTGCAGCTCATAATAAAGGAGCTCAGCTCGGACGTGCTCGGCCTCGCCCTCAAGGGCTCGGACGAATCGATAAAGGAGAAGTTCCTCAAGAACATGTCGGAGAGGGCTTCCGAGATGCTACGCGAGGACATGGAGGCAAAGGGGCCTGTAAAGCTCTCCGACGTCGAGAGGTCTCAGCAGGAGATAATAAAGATCGCAAGAAGGCTCGAGCAGGAAGGCAAGCTCGCAAGGTCGGGAAGGGGCGGAGATGTACTCGTCTAAGATCATAAAGAACACCTCCGTAAGGATAAGCCCGGAGCCCTTCAGCCTTCCCGCCCATGGACATTCGCATGGCCACGCCGGCAGTAAAGACCATGAAGGCGTCGGCAGCGGGATAGAGGCCATTGAGAAAGAGGCTTACGAGAAGGGCTTCATGGCCGGCGAGAAGGCAGGCTTCGAGTTCGGGGCCAGGAAGGCCGATGTGTACTTTAGCGGCCTCGAAGGCATAATACAGGAGCTTGCGTCTTTCAGGGAATCGCTCTTCAGCGCCTGCGAAAACGAGATGGCCGTACTTAGCCTGGCGATAGCGAAAAAAGTCGTCCAGAGAGAGGTGGAGATAAAAGAGGACGGTGTGCTCGATTGCGTGAGGACCGCCCTCAAGGCCGTTGTCGCCGGCGGGGAGATAGCCATAAGGGTCAACCCCAGGGAGATCGAGGTGGTGAGCAGGAACAGGCCAGAGCTGCTTAAGTACTGCGGAGGCGCCAGGGGCTTGAGCGTAGAGCCTGACGAGCTTGTCTCAAGGGGCGGGTGCGTCATATCGACGAACTTCGGCGAGATCGATTCGACCATCACTTCCATAATGAGCGAGATAGAGGAGAAGCTTGCTGACGCATACAGCCGCCCTTGAGCGCCTGAGAAGGCGGACCAGGGCCGTAGATGAGATAAACCCGGTAAGGGTGCACGGCAGGGTCACGAGGGTAATAGGCCTTGTGATGGAAGGGCTCGGCCCGGGCTCCTCGGTCGGTGAGCTCTGCCATGTATTCCCCAAGGACGGCCACGAGCCCATCCAGTGCGAGGTCGTGGGCTTCTCAGAGGACAAGATACTCCTTATGCCTCTTGGAGAGGTGAGGGGCATAGGGCCGGGCAGCAAGATAGTCGCCCGCAGGACTATCGCGTCTGTTAAGACCGGGAGGGCGCTCCTCGGGAGGACACTCGATGGTCTCGGCTCCCCGATAGATGGTATCGGCCCATTTGAACCTGAATGCGAATACCCGCTTTACGCTACCCCTCCAAACCCGTTAGCCAGAAAAAGGATAGAAAGCCCCCTGAACGTGGGCATAAGGGCCATAAACGGCCTCCTGACAGTTGGCAAGGGGCAAAGGATAGGCATCTTCGCCGGCAGCGGCGTTGGTAAAAGCGTCCTTATGGGCATGATGGCCCGCAACACCGAAGCGGACGTGAACGTCATCTGCCTTGTGGGCGAAAGGGGCAGGGAGGTAAGGGAATTTATAGAGAAGGACCTCGGCGAGGAAGGGCTCAAGAGGTCTGTACTTGTGGTCGCCACATCTGACCAGCCGCCTCTCATAAGGATGAGGGCGCCGCTGGTGGCAACCGCTATAGCCGAATACTTCAGGGACCAGGGCAAGAACGTGCTCCTGATGATGGATTCCATCACAAGGTTCTGCATGGCCCAGAGGGAGATAGGGCTTGCCATAGGCGAGCCGCCTGCCACAAAAGGCTACCCGCCTTCGGTCTTCGCCCACCTGCCGAGGCTCCTGGAGAGGGCAGGGACGTCCGGCGGGGAAGGCAGCATAACCGGATTTTACACGATACTGGCGGAGGGCGACGACGTGAACGACCCGGTAGCGGACTCTGCAAGGGCCATACTCGATGGACACATAGTCCTTTCAAGGGACCTCGCGCACCATGGCCATTACCCCGCGATAGACGTTCTCTCCAGCGTCAGCAGGGTCATGAACGACATAGTGACGACAGAGCACAGGAGTGTTGCCATGAAGGTGCGCTCGGTGCTGTCGACTTACAGGAAGGCCTACGACCTTGTAAGCATCGGAGCCTATAAAGAAGGCAGCGACCCGAAGGTTGACCACGCGATAAAGTCCATCGACAGGGTGAACGCCTTTTTGAGGCAGGACATCTCGGAAGGGGTGGGCTACGACGACAGCGTGCAGTCGCTTTTCGGCCTGCCGGCATGAAGAGGTCATGAGAAAGTTCAAATTCAACCTTGAGCCGCTCTTTGAGTACAGGCAGAGGCTTGAGGAGATAAGCCATAAGGAGTTTGGCGAGTCTCTGGAAAGGCTCAAGGACGAGGAGCGCAGGATCGAAGAGCTCAAGGAGCTGTACCTGAAGTCCAGCCATGAGATAGATTCTCTCAAGGAGACGGGGGCCGGGAGGCAGGAGATGGAGCTTTACCATTCGTACATGTCCGGCCTCAAAAGGCATATATCCGAGCAGGACAGGATACTCGTTCAGGTGAGCGCCGTCGTTGAAAGGAAAAGGGGCGAGCTCATAGAGGCGTCGAAGAACAGGAAGGTCATTGAGCTTATGAAAGAGAGGTCTTTGAGCTCATACAATAAACGCATGGACAAGGTTGAGCAGAAGGAGTCTGACGAGCTTGTAACCGCCAGGTTCGGGAGGAATGGAAATGATGAAAAATAAGGTGATCACCGCAGTTTTGGCAGGCGCCGCGCTTGGTGGCGCGCTTTATCTGGGCTGGTACGGTCTCACTACCCCGTTGGTCCTCGCAAGCCAGGAGAGTGCCGTCTCATCGTTGCCGTCTGCCCCTGGCGCTCAGGCGGAGAAGGGGCTTCTCGCCGCGATTAACAGGAAAGAAAAGGAGATAGAGGCCAGAGAGGGAGATCTCCTTAAAAAAGAGGAGCGCCTCAACGCCATAAAGGGCGATATAGAGAGCCGCCTCGGGGAGCTCAGGAAGGTGCAGCAGGATATCGAGTCGATGGTCAAAAAGATAAACGAGGTCAATGACGAGAGGATAAGGAAGATAGTAAAGATCTACGAGTCCATGGGCCCTGAGGAGGCGGCTTCAAGGATAGAGGCGCTCGATAAGGAGATGGCCGTGATGATACTCGCGACGATGAGCGAAAGGAAGGCCTCGAAGATACTCGCCTTCGTAAACGTTGCCAAATCAGTAGAGCTAAGCAGGTCATTCAAGGTCAAATAATGCAGGCTTACGAACTTCTTTTGAGGGGCAGCCCTGTGCTGCCCCTTTTTTTTTGCCTGTTTACCCTGGAGATGGGAAAAATATGCATCGCCACCTGGAAAAAGATGCCTGCCATTACCGCTCAGTTAAAAGAAGAGTTTTAGCCTTTCCTTTATAACTCACCGAATATCCGCTGTTTTTCATTCTTAATCCAAGTTGGCACGCCTGTTGCTATTAACATACTCACGAAAGAAACGTGTGAGGGGCGGATAATGATAGTCTCATCGATTTCATCAAACGATTTGTCAGGCGGCTTTAAGGCCGAAGATAGCGGGAAAGGCGCTGACAACGAGTTCTCAACGCTCCTCGATGGTCTTTCCAGGGCTACCGATGTGGCGGACACCTCTGCCAGGGAGGAGGCCGATATCGTGGAAGACTCTCCTGAGGCTGACACAGGAGCCAACGCAGGGGAAGATGCGGCGAAGGCTTCTTTGGCTGAGGTCAATGACGCCGTTTCCGTCCCGGGGGTATCCCCGGCGGCTTTTACGTTTTCTGCGGGCGCACTAACGGCAACGCCATCAGGCGATGGTAGCGCCGAAGGTCAAATAACCGGGCCGGTACAGAAAGGGGCAGCTCAGCCTCTGACAATCGGTCCAGCATTTAATGGCGAAGTAAAGGGGCTGATCGAGGGCGTTGAAGCGCAGATACCCTCTGGAATTGGCGTGGACGCTCAGCAGTCTCCTGAAGATTTCCTTGATGAAGTAATGCCTCAGGCTGCGGCGACCAACACTCAGCCGTTAGACGCAAGCAAGGGCGAGTTTCAGGGGCGTGAAGAGCTTAAGGCTGTAGAGACTGTGAGGACAGAATCAAATGGAGCGAAAGCAGAGGATAGCTCTGGTGACCCAGGCGGCCTGACATCTGTTGAAAATACCGAAGGCCAGGACGCTAACGCGCAGTGGAACGGCCGGGAGGGCGCTCAAGGGCAGAGAAATAACGAAACCACGGGCGGCGACCGGCATTCCGCTACAATACACGCAGGCAACGGCTTCAAGGAGCTTGTCGATATGCCGGCCAGGACATCGCCGGCTGCCGCTGTTGACTCATTCGAAGAGCTTAAGGAGAAGCTCAACGCCGGCATACGCATCTCGGTGCAGAACGGCGGCGGCGAGGTGAGGATGAGGCTCAACCCGGAGAACCTCGGCGAGCTTGTAATAAAGCTTAACATTGTAAACGACGACGTGGTCGCAGAGATACTCGCCGATAATCTTGAAGTGAAGCGCGCGATAGAGACGGACGCCTCGGTCCTTAAGGAGGCGCTCGGCGCCAACGGGCTAAACCTGAAAGAATGCGTGATCGGAATTAGCAGGAGCGCTCAGGGCATCTCTCAAGATCAGGGCGGCATGAAAGAACAGTTGAACGGTGGCTGGCAGGACAGGGACGGCGAAGGGCGCGGCAGAAGATTTGAGGAGGAAGAGTTGCCTTCATACAGACGGGACGCGTCAAGCGGTCGAATAGACATCTTTGCTTAACGGCCCTTTTTTGGAAAGGAGAAAGTGATGATAGAAGGCGTAGGTGTATACGGTTCAGGGGCATCATCATACAAGCCAGAAGCCGAAGATGCGATGGGCAAGGACGCGTTTTTGAAGCTCCTGGTCACGCAGCTTGAGAACCAGGACCCGTTGAACCCGATGGACAACACCGATTTTGTGGCTCAGCTCGCCCAGTTCAGCTCTCTCGAGGGGCTGCAGAACATCAACTCTACCATGACCGGGATGGCCAATAGCGTCACGAGCCTCCAGGACTTTGGCTCCGCCAGCCTCATCGGCAGGGTCGTAAAGGCTGAGACAAGCAAATTTGACTTCGACGGCACGAATGAGCAGGTCGTTGGCTTCTCGCTTGGAGGGTCCGCCGAGTCTGTGAGCCTCACGATAACCGACGCCTCAGGCCTGCCGGTGAGGACGATAGAGCTCGGGGCCAGGGGCGCGGGGGATAACGAGGCCGCCTGGGACGGCAAGGACGGCAGGGGGTTGGCTCTGCCTGCCGGCAAGTACGGGTTCTCCGTGAACGCTAAGGGGGCTGACGGGGCTCCCATGGGCGCTGAGAAATATATCCTCGGCTATGTGACCGGGGTAGGGATGGAAGAAGGAAGCTCGAGTATATACGTCAACGGGACGGCCGTCAAAAGGGACGGCATAAAAGAGATCTATTAAACTTAAGACATCCAAAGAAGGAGGAACATAATGCAGTCAGCTCTTTATACCGGAATAAGCGGCCTTAACGCCAACATGTCGAACCTCTCGGTCATAGGCAACAATATCTCAAACGTTAATACCATCGGCTTCAAGGGAAGCAGGGTCACCTTCGGAGATGTCCTCAGCCAGACGCTTTCTGGCGGCTCCGGCACGAACCAGATCGGCCTCGGTGTACAGATGAGCAGCATACAGAAGCAATTCAGCCAGGGCGCCTTCGAGAGCACCGGCAACGCGCTCGACCTGGCCGTCAACGGCAGCGGCTTCTACATGGTAGGCGATCCTGTGCTCGGGTCCAGGTACTATACCAGGGCCGGGCAGTTCTCCACAGACAAGGACGGGTTCATAACAAACCCGGAGGGCCTGAGGCTCCAGGGGTATATGGCTAACAGCGCCGGGTCGCTTCAGAATACGGTCACGAACCTTCAGCTTACCACAAAGATAATAAGCCCTAACCCTACGACTAACGCCGTACTTAACGCCAACTTGAACTCCAACGCCCCGGTCTCCGGCTTCGTCTTCGACTCGGGCGCCAACGACGATATACGCTTCAGTATCGACGGCGGCACTACCTGGCTCACCGCGAGCCTCGTTAATGACGGCGGCCTTTCATCAGGTGGCGCGGCAACCGGGGCAGAGGTAGCCGGCGCGATAAAGACCTCACTACAGTCTGTCGGGGCGAGCGGGGAGACATACACCGTGACATTCGACGACCAGACCGGGCTCTTTAGCGTTACAAATGACTCAAGCAATTCCGGCAGTCTTGTCCTTGACTGGGGCAACGCCGCTTCGACCTCCGCCTCGCTCCTCGGCTTTTCAGCAAGCTCAGGCGTCCTCGCGGCGGGGTCGAGCGACACAGGTTCTTCCGCAGCCGGTGAGTTTGACCTCGATAACGCCGGAGACACCTCGAACTTCTCGGTGCCGGTAACGGTATACGATTCCCTCGGCAACGACCATGTCGTTTCCCTCTACTTCAGGAAGGATTCATTGGGCGCCACTGGAAACACCTGGGAGTGGTTCGCTGTGGCAGACGCCTCGGAGTCAACGAGCGGCAATACCGAGGTGCAGGCCCAGGGCAATGTGACATTCAATAGCTCCGGCGCCCTATATTCCGAGAGCGCCACTACATACCCGACCGGCGGCTTTAACTTTACTGGCGGCGCCGGGCAGGGGCAGAACATCACCTTCGACTTCGGCACCAGCATAACACAGGGGGGCACTGGTGTAGACGCCACCACACAGTACGGCACAGCCTCGGGCGTTTCGACGTTAACACAGGACGGCTACTCATCCGGCAACCTACAGAGGATAAGTATCGACCAGAACGGCATAATAAGCGGCATCTTCACCAACGGCAGGGACTTAACACTCGGGCAGGTGCTCCTGGCCGACTTCGCCAGCCCGACGAACCTGTCGAGTGAGGGCATGAACCTCTATTCCGAGACATACGACTCAGGGCAGTCCCTTATAGGCGCCCCCGGTAGCTCTGGCCTCGGCCTGGTACAATCGAGCACCCTGGAGCTTTCCAACGTCGACCTCGCGAGGGAGTTCGTAAACATGATCTCGGCCCAGAGGGGCTTTCAGGCCAACTCAAAGATAATAACCACCACAGATGAGCTCCTCGCCGAGCTTGTGAACCTCAAGCGTTAAAGAGGCCAAGTGCAGCAAAGGGGCGATGGCTTTGGCCATCGCCCCTTTTTTTTGTTTTTTTGAAGGGCTGAAGTCATATTTCTGACGCGCCTGCATCCAATCCTTTGACGGGACGTGCTGCCACCACTTTTAAGGCTATTCGCGTCATATTATTTTACTTTTAAATCAAGGTACTTGGCAGGTCAGTATGGCCTTGCCGGGGACTGGCACGGGTATTGCAAAATCAGTAGGCATTCACAAGTCTGAAGATGGCCGGAGAGACCGGAAAGAATACTTAGGAGGCTCAGATGAGCGCAGAAGAGAAGAAGGAAGAGGTAGCACACCCTCCGAAGAAGGGAAAGGGCCTTCTCATCGCCATAATAGCCGTTGCCGTCTTAGGGTTGGGCGCGGGGGCCTATCTTTTCCTCAACGGAAAGTCTGGTAACGCCGGAGAGCACGGCGCAAAAGAGTCCTCGCATGGCGGTGAAAACGGGGACTCAAAGGCGAGTATCTTCGCCCTCGAGCCTTTCATCGTGAACCTCCAGGACAACTCCGGCACAAGGTACCTTAAGCTCACCGTGAACCTTGAGCTTCCTCCCGGTTCATCGACCGTCGAGCTTACGGGCCTTGCAACTCAGATAAGGGACTCTCTCATCATACTCTTGAGCAGCAAGAGCTATACGGATATAGGCACTGTAGAAGGCAAGTACCAGATGAGGGACGAGATAGTGGCCAGGGTCAACCAGTACCTGGCCAAGGATAAGGTAAAGACCGCCTATTTTACTGAATTCGTGATCCAGTAAAGGGACCGACATGGCAGAGCAGATACTTACACAGGTAGAGGTAGACGCGCTCTTAAGGGGCCTTTCAAACGGCGATATAAAGACCGAGGCTGAAAGGCAGGAGGAAGGTGAGACCGGAGATGTCCGTTCCTATGACTTCGCCAATCAGGAGAAGGTCATACGCGGCAAGCTCCCGGCCCTTGAGATGATAAACGAGAAGTTCAGCAGGGCTGCGAGGATACCGCTATTTAACGTGATGAGAAAGACCGTGGACATAAGCCCGGATAGCACCAAGACCCTCAAATACGAGGAGTTCCTGAGAAATTTGCAGGTGCCGTCGAGCCTGAACGTCTTCCAGCTCATGCCGTTCAGGGGGCAGGGCGTTTTAAGCATCGACCCGAGCCTTGTCTTTCTCATAGTGGACAGCTACTTCGGCGGCGACGGAAGGTTCCATAACAGGATCGAGGGCAGGGACTTCACCAACGTCGAGCAGGCGGTCGTGAAAAAGATAGTGGAGGTCATATTCCACGAGATGTGCGCTGTCTGGAAGGCGGTACACCCGGTGGAGTTCAAGCCGCTCAGGTCTGAGATGAACCCGCAGTTCGTGAATATCGTCGCACCCTCTGAGCACGTCATGGTCTCGACCTTCAGGATGGAGATAGAGGCGATCTCCGGCAACTTCTTCATCTGCATACCCTATTCCACGCTCGAGCCGATAAAAGACAAGCTCCTCGGCTCGCACAGGATAGACAGCTCAGAGGTAGACGTGAAATGGACGGAGAACCTCAAGTCGCAGTTCGCAGGCGTTACTCTCGCGCTTTCCGGCGAGATAGGGAGGGCGGAGATAAGCATAACGGACCTTCTGAGCCTCAAGGCGGGGGACGTGATACAGCTGGACAGGAAGGTAAAGGACCTGCTGGACGTACACGTGGAGGATCTGCCTAAGTTCCTGGCAAGACCAGGCGTCATGGACAACAATTACGCCCTCAAGATGATGGAATCATCCAATGGAGAAAGGAGTTAGGTGATGAGCGAGAACGAGCAGGGGACTACGAACGGCGCGATGGACGACCAGTGGAGCACTGCCTTCGAGGAGGCAAAGCAGGCGCAGCCGGCGCCGCAGCCTAAAAAGAACGAGGTCGAGGCGAGGCCGGCGAGCTTCGGAAATCTCAAGCATGAAAACAACGGGAGCATCACGAACATGGAAATGCTCCTGGACATACCTCTTACAGTCGCGGTTGAGATAGGCAGGACGAGGATGCTCGTGAAGGACCTCCTCCAGCTGGGACAGGGGGCGGTGGTCGAGCTTGAAAAGCTGGCTGGAGAGCCGATGGAGATACTCGTTAACGGCAGGCTCATCGCGAGGGGCGAGGCCGTGGTGGTAAATGACAAGTTCGGAGTGAAGCTTACGGACATCGTGAGCCAGAGCGAAAGGCTGAACAGGCTGAAATGAACGACTCTTACATGTATCTTCTCGTAAAATCGATCCTGACGCTCGTTTTCATCCTCGGCCTCCTCGGGGTGGCCCTCTACGCCCTCAAGCGTTTTATGAAGGGGCAGGCAAAGGGCAAAAACGGAGCTGCCGCCGACCCGATAAGGGTCGTTGCCACGTCGTTTCTCGGCCCGAAGAAGAACATAGCCGTTGTAGAGGTTGCGGGAGAGATGCTCGTCCTCGGGCTTACCCCGACGTCGATAACCTTCCTTTCAAGGGTCGAAGGGACAGAAGCTGTAGAGGAGCTCAGGAAGCTCAAGGACTCGAAACGCAGGCCTTTTTTAAGCATCCTTCAGGGGGGCCTTTAGGTGGTTCTGATGAAAAGAACGGCGCTGATATTATTATCTATAGCCCTCTCACTCGTCGCCTCCTCTGGCGCGGTCTTTGCGGCTGACCAGGTTGGCCCGGTTGGCCTTCCGAACGTAAGTCTCACGCTTGGCGGCGCAAACTCACCTCAGGGGCTTGCCACGGCGATACAGATAATATTGCTTCTTACGGTCTTGACACTCGCCCCTGCCATATTATTGATGATGACGTCTTTCACGAGGCTTATAGTCGTATTCTCTCTTCTGAGGCAGGCACTTGGCGTCCAGCAGGCCCCTCCGAACCAGGTGCTTGTAGGGCTCGCCCTCTTCCTTACTTTTTTCATAATGTCGCCGGCGCTCACCAATATAAACGAGACAGCGCTCAAGCCGTACATGCAGGGGACGATCTCCCAGGAGGCCGCCTTCACCGGGGCGATAAAGCCTCTTCGCGATTTCATGCTCAAGAACACCAGGGAAAAGGATATGGAGCTTTTCCTGAGGCTTTCAAAGGCCGAGACCCCGAAAACGAAGGAAGAGATACCGACGCTCGCCCTTATACCGGCGTTCGTCACAAGCGAGCTGAAGACGGCCTTCCAGATAGGCTTTCTCATCTACCTGCCGTTCCTCGTAATAGACATGGTCGTCGCCAGCGTCCTCATGTCGATGGGCATGATGATGCTGCCGCCGGTCATGGTGTCGATGCCCTTTAAGCTGATGCTCTTCGTGCTTGTGGACGGCTGGTACCTGCTGGTCGGCTCTCTCGTGCAGAGCTTCGGATAGGAGACGCGCCAATGACCCCTGAATTTGTGACAAGCATAGGCCGGGAAACCGTAGAGGTGGTTATCATGGTCTCGGCCCCGATACTGTTAGTAGGCATGGCCGTCGGACTGGTGATAAGCATACTCCAGGCTGTCACACAGATACAGGAGATGACGCTTTCTTTCGTGCCGAAGCTCATCGCGGTCTTCATCGCGCTTATAGCGCTGGCACCATGGATGATGGAAGTGATGCTCAAGTTCACGAGCGATATATTCACCAACATACCCAACTACATAAGGTAAATGGACATAGCACAGTACATATTGGCTAATTACTCGACCTTCCTTTTCGTGCTCGTCAGGACCGGGTCGATCCTCATGGCAGCGCCGATATTCGGCGCGGTAAACGTGCCGATGCAGATAAAGCTCGGCCTCACCATGCTGATAGCGGTCCTGCTTACGCCGCTTACGCCTCAGGTCCCCTTGCCCCAGTCGGCCTTTGCACTGGCCGCGTCTGTCGGGGGCGAGGTCCTTATCGGAATAACCATTGGACTTGCCATCAGGTTCGTCCTGAGCGGCATAGAGTTCGCCGGGCAGGTCGCCGGTTTCCAGATGGGCATCGGCATGGCGACCGTCTACGACCCGCTACACGGCTCGCAAGTAACGGTCCTTGGAAAATTCCTCAGCATACTCACGCTCCTCATATTCCTCAGCGTAAACGGACACCTGATGGTCATAATGGCCCTTAAGAAGAGCTTTGACGCGATCCCCCCGTACGGCTTTAATTTTTCAGGCGAGCTTATGGATGGCTTCCTGGCCTTCTCGCGGGAGATATTCGTCCTTGCCTTCAAGTTCTCCGCGCCGGTGGTGGCCATATTGATATTCGTGAACGTGGCCCTCGGCATAATGGCGCGCACAGTCCCGCAGATAAACATGTTCGTCATAGGTTTCGCGATAACGATATTCGTCGGTTTTCTGATGATAGCCATGTCATTGCCGGTCTTCGAGACGGCGGTTACCGCGGTCTTCGACCAGATGTGGCAGGGTGTCTTTAACCTCATGAGGGTGATGTAATGGCTGAGGAACAGGGCCAGGAACGCACAGAACAAGCTACATCGCGAAGGCGCGAACAGGCGCGCGAGGAAGGCAATTTCCCCACATCGCGAGAGGTAAGCACGCTTTTCATGGTCGCCGGCGGGGTGGCGGTCCTCTACTTCTCCTCGACCTGGATGTACTCAGGTGTGGCCGATGTCATGAGGAAGTACTTCCATGTCTTCAAGGGCGAGCTCGGCATAAAGGAGCTCGACACGATATTCAAGGACCTCTCATGGAGCTTCCTCGTGATAATAGCGCCGGCCCTGGCGATACCGTTCCTCGGAGCGCTGTCCTACGTCCTCCAGACCGGCTTCAACCTCACGTCAAAGCCGCTCGCGCCTGACTTCAACAAGATCAATCCGCTTGCCGGGATCAAAAAGTTCTTCTCCATAAACTCGCTCGCCGAGCTTGTGAAATCGGTCCTCAAAGTGAGCGTTCTCTCTTACGTCGTCTACTCCTGCGTAAAGCAGGAATGGCAGACGATGCCCATGCTCATCGACATGGACGCCGCGCCGTCCGTCCTGTACGTAGGACAGACCACCTTCAAGATAATGCTCAGGACCGTATGGGTCATCGCGGCCATAGCGGTCATAGATTACGCCTTCCAGAGGTGGCACTTCGAGAAGGGCTTGAGGATGACCAGGGAAGAGATCAGGGAAGAGCACAAGGATACCGAGGGAGACCCGGTTGTCAAGGCCAGGATCAGGTCCTTGCAGAGGGATATGGCCAGGAAGAGGATGATGCAGGACGTGCCAAAGGCGGACGTCATCCTCACCAACCCGACCCACCTGGCTGTCGCCCTTAAATATGACAGGACAAAGGGGAACGCGCCGGTGGTGGTGGCAAAGGGCGCGGGCCTTGTAGCCGAGAAGATCAGGGAGATCGCGAAAAAGCACGGCGTGCCGGTCCTTGAGAACAAGCCCCTCGCCAGAGGCCTCTTTAAGAGCGTGAAGATAGGGATGGAGATACCGGCGAGCATGTACAAGGCCGTTGCCGAGGTGCTCGCGTACGTCTACAGACTGAAATCGAAGGCGAGGAGATAAGGAGTGGCCATGGCTGGACTGACAGACACAGCTAACTGGAAAAAAAGGGCGGACCTCATGCTGCCGCTGGGCATCGTGGGCATCATCTTCGTGATGATCCTTCCGGTGCCGCCACTGGCCCTCGACCTTTTCCTTACCTTCAACATAACGGCGGCGATAATAATACTGCTTGTGGCGGTCTACGTAAAAAAGCCGCTTGATTTTTCGACCTTCCCGGTACTGCTTCTTGTCACGACGCTCTTCAGGCTCTCGCTCAACGTCGCGTCCACGAGGATCATCCTCCTCCACGGGGCTGACGGCCCGGAGGCCGCGGGCCAGGTCATAAAATCCTTCGGTAACTTCGTCGTCGGCGGCAATTACGCCGTCGGCTTCATAGTCTTCGCCATACTCGTCATCATCAACTTCGTCGTCATCACAAAGGGCGCCGGGCGCATAGCCGAGGTGGCCGCGAGGTTTACGCTCGACGCGATGCCCGGCAAGCAGATGGCGATAGACGCCGACCTGAACGCGGGCCTCATAGGTGACGACGAGGCCAGGCGGAGGAGGAAGGAAGTCTCGCTCGAAGCCGACTTCTACGGGGCCATGGACGGCGCAAGCAAATTCGTAAGGGGAGACGCCGTGGCCGGCATCCTCATCACGGTGATAAATATAGTCGGCGGCCTCATCATCGGTGTAGCCCAGCAGGGCCTTCCGGTAGGCGAAGCCGCCAAGGTCTATACGCTCCTTACCGTCGGCGACGGGCTTGTAGCCCAGATACCCGCGCTCATCATCTCTACCGCTGCCGGTATCGTCGTATCGAACGTCAACTCGGAGGCTGGCTTAAGCGACAGCATCGGAAAGCAGTTCCTGTTTTCTCCCAAGCCTTTGCTCATCGCCTCCGCCATACTCTTCGTCTTCGGTCTCATACCCGGACTGCCGCACATAGCCTTCCTCACGTTCTCGATCGTGACAGGCGCGGTGGGCTACATCGTCTACAAGACCGCCGAGGACAGAAAGGCCGAGGAGCTCGAACAGGAGAAGGCCGCTGCCAGGCCCGCCGCGAAGAAAGAGGCGGTGGACGAGGTACCGCTTATAGATACCTTGAGCCTCGAGGTCGGCTACAGGCTCATCCCGCTTGTCGATTCCTCCGAGGGTGGAGAGCTCCTTGAGAGGGTGAAGGCCATAAGGAGGCAGTTCGCCGAGGAGATGGGCATCATGGTGCCGGCTGTCCATATAAAGGACAACCTGCAGCTTAAGCCCGCTGAGTACCTCTTCCTCGTCAAGGGCGTAGAGGTCGCGAGGGGCGAGCTCCTTGCTGGCCATTCCCTCGCTATAGACCCGGGTAACGCACAGCCGGGTCTCGACGGCGTGCCTACCACCGACCCGGCCTTCGGCCTGCCGTCGATCTGGGTGCCTGACGCGCAGCTTGAAAAGGCGCAGCTCATGGGCTACACGGTCGTGAACCATTCCGCTGTAATAGCCACGCACGTTACAGAGGTCATAAGGGGCCACGCCAACGAGATACTTGGCCGCCAGGAGGTTCAGGTGCTTATCGACAGGGTGGCGAAGACCCATCCCAAGGTGGTCGAAGAGCTTGTCCCGGGCATGCTGAGCCTCGGAGGCGTGCAGAAGGTCCTGCAGAACCTCTTGAAGGAGAGGGTCTCTATAAGGGACCTGCAGACCATACTGGAGACCCTTGCCGATTACGCGTCGATCACTAAAGATACAGACCTCCTCACAGAGTACGTGAGGATGGGGCTCGCGAGGCAGATAACCAAGAGCCACATCTCATCTGACTACACTATCCAGGCGATAGCCTTGAGCAACGATATCGAGGACGCGATAGTGAAATCCGTGCACGAGACCCCCCAGGGCTCCTTCTTGACGATCGAGCCCGGGCTCGCGCAGAGGATACTCGGGAAGGTCAAGGAGGGGCTTGAGGAGGCAATGTCAAAGGGGCACCAGCCAGTGCTCCTTGTTTCGCACCAGACGAGAAGGTTCGTCAGGAGGCTCACCGAGAGGGTCTTTCCGGCGGTGACCATCCTTTCTCACAATGAGATATCAAGTAACGCACGGGTACAGACACTAAAGGTGGTGAGGTTATAGCATGCGGATCAAACGGTTTACAGCCTCTTCAGTCAGGGAAGCGATAAAGGACGTAAAGGCCGAGTTCGGGGAGAACGCCCTGATACTGAGCACCAAGCGGCTCGGGGCTGGGATGCATGAGGTGGTCGCAGCCATAGATTATGACCTGACAAATCCGATAAGCCTGGACCTTGATGATAGAAGAAGCAGGCAAACGGCTCCCGTCCAGGAAAGGAATACCGGGACGCTTGCCCCCCAGGTCGATGACTTAAGGAAGGAGATCAAGGAGCTAAAGGAACTTAAGAAGCTCTGTATGGCGATGGTCTCCAGCTCCGGGAGCCCGGTCTCAGATATCTTCAACAGGCTTGAGGAGAACCTGGCGGCAGGCGGCGTGGACAGGCGCCTTGCCAGGAAGATACTGATGAACACCTTAAGCGGCGTGACCAAGGAGAAGGCCGCTGACATAGTCTACCTGAAGTCGTGCATAAGGAAGAAGGTCTATGAAAGGATCGCTGTCGCCGACCCGCTCGCCGGTAAAGGTGTTGTCGCCTTTGTAGGCGCCGCGGGCGTCGGGAAGACCACGACTATCGCAAAGCTTACGGCGGTGAACGCGCTCAGGAAGAAGAGGCGGACGGCTCTCATTACGATGGACACATACAGGATAGCGGCCGCCGAGCAGCTCAAGGTCTACGGCAAGCTCATGGGCGTGCCTGTGGAGGTCGCCAGGGACCTTAACGAGCTCAGGGGCTGCATCAAAAATCATGATGACAAGGAGCTTATCCTCATCGACACGGCCGGAAGGAGCCAGAGAGATTCATCCGGCATGAACGAGCTCAAGGCCATGTCAGCCGCGGCCCCTGAGGTGAAGTTCAACCTGGTGCTTAATTCGCAGACAAGGGACGAGGCCCTTTACGAAGCCATAAAGGGGTTCGGCGCGCTTCCCATCGACTCGCTTACGTTCACGAGGCTGGACGAAGGCACGGTCCACGGGCCTATATTGAATGCCATGGTACTGGCCAAGAAGCCTGTCGCGTACCTTTCAACGGGAGCGCGCGTGCCGGAGGACATAGAAGCAGCCTCAAGGGAACGGCTCATGCAATTCATAATGCCGAATTAAGGAGAAGGGAATGGATCAGGCTGTGACACTAAGAAGATTTGCCGAAGAGAACCAAGAAGTCCCAGTGACGAGGGTCATATCGGTCAGCAGCGGCAAGGGCGGGGTTGGCAAGACCAACTCGGTCATAAACCTTGCCATAGCGTTTTCGAGGATGGGTAAAAAGGTGCTTCTCCTTGACGCGGACCTCGGGCTCGGCAACCTTGACGTCCTTCTGGGGCTTGCCCCCAGGTACAACATGGGGCATCTCCTTCGCGGGGAGAAGAGCATAGGCGAAGTGCTCGTAGACGGCCCGGAGGGGATATCCATACTCCCGGCCAGCTCAGGGGTCCAGGAGCTCACCTCTCTTTCCGCGGAAGAGAGGCTTGCGCTCGCTTCTCACCTTGAGGAGCTGGAAGAGGCATTCGACATAATGATAATAGATACGGGCGCCGGGATATCGAGCAACGTCCTTTTCTTCAACGTCGCGGCGCAGGAGATAATGGTCGTCGTAACTCCTGAGCCGACCTCGATAACAGACGCCTATGCCCTCATGAAGGTGCTCCTCCACAAACACGGCGAGAGGAGGTTCAAGCTCCTCGTGAACGAGGTAAAGAACAGAAAGGAAGGGATCGAGGTCTACAGGAAGATAAGCCTTGCCGCCGAAAGGTTCCTGAGTATCTCGGTAGAGTACGTCGGCTGCGTGCTCCTCGACGAGAACGTGCATAGGTCTGTAATCAGGCAGAAGGCCGTAATGGAGCTTTATCCTGAATCGAAGGCGAGCCAGTGCTATCAGGACATAGCGAAGGAGTTATGCGCTTCCCCCGCGCAGGATGGACTCAAGGGCGGGATGCAGTTTTTCTGGAAGCAGTTCCTGACGAGAAATATCTGAAACCGGGATCCGAATCCTAAGAAGAGGAAGTGGGACATGCAAACTATCGCGAGACCAGACAGAGACAGGCTTCTTGAGGAGAACATACACCTGGTGAAGATAATCGCCTACCAGGTAGCCGTGAACCTCCCGCCTCATATCGACGTCAACGACCTCATAAGCGCCGGAACGATAGGCCTCCTTGAGTCGATAGACAGGTTCGACACAAGCAAGGGCGTCCAGTTCAACACCTACGCCTCCATAAGGATCAGGGGCTCGATACTGGACGAGCTCCGGAGCATGGACTGGATGACCAGGTCGATGAGGGACAAGTCGAACCAGCTTGAGAAGGCCTACGACGAGATAGAGAAGCGGACCGGGAGGCCGGCAGAGACCGAGGAGGTCGCCAAGTTCCTGGATATCTCCACCGACGCCCTGAACAAGATCCTGAGCCAGGTAAGCGCTCTTAGCGTCATGAACCTCGAGGACCTCGGTATGAACCATGACGACGGCATGGACATCCTGGAGTGCATAAAGGATCCGGAGGGCGTTGACCCGATGACCGTCGTAAAGTTCAACGAGATCAAAAGGAAGGTCGCCGAGGCGGTAGAGGCGCTCCCTGAAAAGGAAAAGCTCATCATATCACTTTACTACTATGACGAGCTTACGCTCAAGGAGATAGGCAAGATCCTTGACATAACCGAGTCCAGGGTCTGCCAGCTTCACAGCCAGACCATGCACAGGCTAAAAGGAAGGCTCAAAAAAATACTTTAAGGACTTTTCGCGGCGCGCGCAGAAAAATTAAAGAATTACCGTCTTTTACCCGATAAAAGGGAAGGGTGAATATGGAAAATAACGATTCTATGAGGGAAATGCTCGTTTCCCAGGACCCTTACCTCAGAAGGGACGCGTGCGAAGCCATCGGGGATGGCAGGATGGAGGAGTTTATCCCGGCCCTGGTAACGGCCCTTAGGGACGATGACCCTGGCGTAAGGGAAGCGTCCATCCACGCGCTTACCTCAATAGGCGGCGAAAAAGTGGCCTCTGCCATAGCGCATCTGCTGGGTGAAGAGAGTGCTGTCTTGAGGAACATCGGGATAGAGATACTCGAGCTCCTGGGTCCTGACGCCTTTATGACGCTTGCCGGGCTCCTGGACCATGAAGACGACGATATTGTAAAGTTCGCTGTTGATATTATTTCAAATACGAGGGAAGAACGCTCGCTTTCTATCCTCTTCCCGCTTATAAGCCACAGGAACCCGAATGTGAGGGCCTCTGTTGCCGTCTGCCTTGGAAGGCTCAAGTCGCCTGAAGCCGTGCCTGTGCTTTTAAAGGCCCTTGAAGACACAGAAGAATGGGTAAGGTTTTCCGCTATCGAGGGGCTCGGCCTTGTTCGTGACGGAAGGGCCCTTGAACCGTTGATAGGGCTTATAAAGACCGATTCCGGCCTGATAAAAGAGGCGGCTATAGACGCCGTGGCGAAGCTGTCATCTATCGAAGACGCGGTAGCCGTGCTCGCAACACTCAAGCCGATGGTGCGCAAGGGCAGGTCCTTCAGCACAAACGGCATAGTAGAGCTCATGGAAAAGGTATTCTCGCCGGGATCCGATTTCAGGCCTTCGCTGGAGTTCAAGAAGACGTACTTCAGCTTCTTTTCAAAGGCGTTCGAGGATGAGGACAGGCATGGCAAGTTAAAGGCACTGAGGGGGCTGGCGCTCCTGAGGCTCCCGGCAGGGGAAGGCATCGACCGGGTATTCTGTTTTATCGAGGCTCAAAACGAGCTGGACGAGGAGACGGAGGCCTTCCTTGTAGATACAATAGTCGCGCTCTCGGGAAGGCGTCTCCTTCCAGAGCTTAAGGAGAACCTTAAGCAGGGCTCAAAGTGCCTCAGGATAATCGTCAAGGCGCTCGGAGAGATGAAATTAGCTGCCGCGGTCCCTGTCCTGCAGCACCTGGTGGCCAGGGTCGCGAAGAACGAGATGAGAGAAATAGTCGTCGCGCTCGAGTCCATCGGATCGACCAGTTCGATAGAGGTGCTCTATCAGTTCCTTGAAAGCTCTGACGGCCACACGCGGAAGATCGCCGCCAGGGCGCTTTCCTCACTTGCCGGGCCATCGGCGGTCTCTTCTCTTTTCGATGCCGTGCGCAGGGAGTCTTACAGGGACGTGATGGAGGAGATAACAGACAGCCTTGCCCTGATACCCGCTGATTCCGTGAGAAAAGGGTTTATAGCCCTGCTTGAGGCTGATAACGAGCAATTAAGGGAAATGGGCGCAAGGGGGCTCGGCGCCATAGGCGACGAAGAGGCCCTCGACGTGCTTAAAAAAGCGGCGAAGGACACCAGCCACAACGTCAGGAAGGCCGCCTACAAGTCGATGGCCAGGCTTGGCATCCCTTACGCCATAGACGAGATCGTCAAGGGATTGAACGACGACAATGACGACGTGAAGCTCTCGGTCCTGAAGGGGCTCGGCGGCTGGAGCGGCGAGAAGATTAAATCCGCCCTCGTGCACGCGCTGATGGACAGGAACATATGGGTCAGGTATCACTCTGTGCTCCTCCTGGGCGAGCTTGGCGAGCACGATGTGGAAGGACTTATAATTGAAAAACTCGTAAAAGACGAGGCGCCGGTGAAGGCGGCCGCCGCGAGGGCTCTTGAGAGGCTCGGGGCAACCGAATCGGTCGATATACTGATGCAGTTCGTGGACCACCCGGATCCCAGCGTAAGGGGCGCTGTAGAGAGCGCTATAGAATCGCTTAGATGCTGACATTAGGAATAAATAAACCGGCTCTCTCCAACGAGACATTCCTGCTTGTGAGGGACATCATATACAGCAGGTGCGGTATCTTCTTCCCGGAGAACAAGAAGTACCTGCTGGAGACCAGGCTCGCGAGAAGGCTCGATGAGAGAAACCTCAAGACCTTCGAGGACTATTACTATTTCCTGACCTATGACAGGGAAAAGGACAGGGAGCTTCAAAACCTCTTCAACTCGGTCGTCACGAACGAGACGAGCTTTTTCAGGGACCCGGTGCAGCTCGATGCCTTCAGAAAGGGCGTTGTGGCGAAGGTCCTCGATGAAAAGGGTCAAAACGGAAACAGGAACATCAAGATATGGAGCGCGGCCTGCTCTACCGGGGAAGAGCCTCTTACGCTCGCGATGATGCTTCTTGAGGACGGGGTTCATCTGAAGGGATGGAATATAGAGATACTCGCGACTGATATAAGCGAAAACGTCCTGAAGGCGGCGGCGGCCGGTTTCTATGAGAAGTACGCGCTTCGGAATACTCCTGAACATTACCTGAAAAAGTACTTCAGCCCGGCAGGCGAATCGTACACGATAAGCAAGCGGGCGCATGAGATTGTGAAGTTCAAGAGGATGAACCTGATGGACTCTCTCGAGACCAGGATGGTCAGGGGTATGGACATAGTCTTGTGCAGGAACGTGCTCATATACTTCGATGACGCCTCGAAGAAAAAAGCCATAGGCCATATCTATGACAGCATGGACAGGGGCGGCTATCTCTTTGTAGGATTTTCAGAGTCGCTTCACAGCATAACGAGGCTTTTCAGGCCTGTCAGCATAGAGCGTTCCGTAGTCTATAAAAAAATCTGATCCGAGAGGCTGTTCTATGGAGAAAAAGATACTGGTAGTCGATGACTGCGATACGACAAGGAAACTGCTGTCGTATATCATCAGGGAGAAGGGGTATAAGATAATCAGCGCCACAAACGGCATCGAGGCGCTGGAGATCATGGCCACCGATCCCGCCGACCTCATCGTGACCGACCTGAACATGCCGCAGATGGACGGCTACGAGCTTTCGAAAAGCCTGAGGGGGCAGGATTCCTACAGGGATATCCCGATAATAATGATAACCACAGAGGCCGGAGAGGCGGACAGGAGGATGGGCATGGAGGCCGGCGTGACCACCTATCTGTCGAAACCTATCTCGCCGCAGAGGCTTTTATATGAGATAGAGAAGCTCATCTGACAATAAACCCATTTCGCGTTGATCAGGAGGGAGAAGGATGCTGGACAATAATATGAAGATCCTCGTAGTGGACGATTTTTCCACGATGAGGAGGATAATAAAGAATATCCTCCGCGAGATCGGCTACAACAACGTGGACGAGGCGGACGACGGGACCACGGCGCTGGAGAAGCTGAGGACAGGCAAGTTCGATTTCGTCGTCACGGACTGGAACATGCCGAATATGCCGGGGATAGATCTCCTGAAGCACATCAGGCAGGACGATTCTCTCAAGAACACGCCGGTCCTTATGGTCACGGCGGAGTCTGCAAAAGAGAACGTCGTCACGGCCGTACAGGCCGGAGTAAACAACTATATAGTCAAGCCGTTTACCGCTGCGGCCCTCAAGGAGAGGATCGACCTCATCCTGCAGAAGGTAAACCAGTAGCAGCACGGAAGCCGCGGACGCGTTACTAAAAAAGATTTTTCGGGAGGGGATAAGATGAGCCGACAGGACTGGGGTGTAGTGATGAATAAGATACGCGAGGAGCTCTCGGGCCTCGCTAAGTTCATAGACAAGACAAGGAACGGGCTTGATACGATAGAGACGACCGTAAAGATGGGGGCCGAGCAGTTCCCGGAGGCTTCCAGCCAGCTCTCCGACGTTACCGGCGACCTTGAGAACGCCGCGAACAAGATAATGAGCATAGTAGAGGGGCTCCTGGCGGAGCGCGACAGGGCAGGTTCACTCCTTAAATCCCTCTCTGAATGGGCCGCCGCCCCTTCTATAGACCCGGGCAAGGGGGCAGCCTTGATAAAAGAGATCGACGGGATAAATTCCAAGACCAAGGACGACCTGGTGGAGCTTTTTACCCACATGTCCTTCCAGGACCTCACCGGACAGAAGCTCAAGAAGGTAATAGGATCTCTTGCGGTAGTAGAGAAGAAGCTGCTGGAGATAGCGTTGAGCTTCGGACTTGAGGACAAGGCCTTTGCCATCTCCGAAGAGCCGAAGCAGCAGAAGGAATTGAAGATGAACCAGGACATCGTCGACAAGCTCCTCAAGGAGCTCGGGGCTTAAATCCAAAGGGGGAATGCCATGTCGTTTCCTTTGGACGAGATGGATGACATAATAAACGACTTTCTTACGGAGTCGTCGGAATCGCTCGAGAGCCTCGATCAGAAGTTCGTCGAGCTTGAGAAGAACCCTGGCGACCTGCCGCTCCTTAACGAGATATTCAGGTCGATCCACACCATTAAGGGCGCTGCGGGCTTTCTTGGATTCCAGCAGATGGTCGACGTCACCCATGTGACCGAGGACGTGCTGAACAAGCTCCGGAAATCCGAGATGAGGGTGACCTCCGGCATCACCGACGCCATACTTCAATCGGTCGATCTTATTAAAATACTGCTGAACAACATCCGTGAAAAAAACGGAAGGCAGGAGGACACGGCCCCTCTAACGGGTCTTTTGACTGACATACTCAGCGGCAAGCTGGCAGAAAATGAAAAAGAGGCTCCCCCGGCGGCCGTTACGGCCACTGCCATCGCCGAGGAGGAGCAAAAGCCCCGGAAGATTGAGGAGAATAAGCCCCGGAAGGCTGAGGAGCATAAAGCCCAGAAGGCTGAAGAAGGCGCCGCCGCCTCAAGGGACCAGTCCATAAGGGTCGATATAGACAGGCTCGATACGGTTTTGAACCTCGCCGGAGAGCTGGTGCTTTCCAGGAACAGGCTCATGAAGCTTGGCTCCAGGCTCGGCGGAAGCGGGATCACTTCAGAGCTTGAGACGCATCTGAACGAGGCGATAGCGCAGCTCGACCTCGTCACGTCGGATCTGCAGCTCGGCGTCATGAAGATAAGGATGCAGCCCGTAGCCAAGGTCTTCAATAAATTCCCCAGGATGGTAAGGGACCTCGCGAGGCAGACAGCCAGGGAAGTAGAGCTTGCCGTAAGCGGAGAAGAGACGGAATTGGACAAGACCGTAATAGAAGAGATAGGCGACCCGCTTGTCCACCTCATAAGGAACTCAGTCGACCACGGGATGGAGTCGCCCGAGGAAAGGGTCGCCAATGGTAAGCCCAGGTGCGGTACCATTGGGCTTTCCGCGTATCAGGAAGGCAGGAACATAATCGTCTCGGTCTCTGACGACGGCAAGGGTATGGACCCTGAGGCCATAAAGAGGTCGGCTGTAGAGAAGGGGCTTTTAAGCCAGGATGACGCTGAAAAGCTTTCCGCCAAGGACGCTTTTAACCTCATTTTCCTGCCCGGCTTTTCTACCGCGAGCAAGGTAAGCAACATCTCCGGAAGGGGCGTGGGAATGGACGTGGTCAAGACCAACATCTCAAGGATAAACGGCACGATATCGGTCGATTCAGAGGTGGGCAAGGGCACCAGGATAACCTTCAGGCTGCCGTTGACGCTGGCGATAATCCAGGCCCTCACCGTGGAAGCGGGCGGGGAGATATACGGTATACCTCTTTCCAATGTCGTCGAGAACATCAGGGTGACGGCCAGCGACATAAAGACGATAGAGGGTAAAGAGGTAATAAACATAAGGGACAAGGTATTCCCGGTGGTCCGGCTCGGGAGCCTGGTATCCGGCGGCGCGGTCCCTTCAACGCAATCTGACTGGAAGTATATTGTGATAATAGGGATAGGCGAGAGGAACTTCGGCATACTGGTCGAGAGGCTTCACGGCCAGGAAGAAATAGTGATGAAGTCGATGGGCGAGTATCTTAAAGGGACGGAAGGCATAGCCGGCGCCTGCATAACAGGCGACGGGAACGTGATATTGATACTGGACATGGCAGGGCTGCTCGCTTCCCAAAGCCTTGGCTACGTGCATTGAAGGAGAATCAGTGAAGATAAGGGTCCTTGTAATTGACGATTCCGCCTTCATGAGAAGGGTCATAAGGCAGATGCTCGAGGCGGACCTTGAGATCGAGGTCGTCGGCGCAGCCAGGGACGGAGCGGAGGGCGTTGAGATGGCCCTACAGCTCAAGCCAGACGTCGTGACCATGGATATAGAGATGCCCAGGATGAACGGGCTCGAGGCTACCGAGATGCTGATGGAGAGGATGCCGTTGCCCATAATAATGGTCAGCTCGCTTACAAGCGAGGGCGCGAAGGCTACCTTCGAGGCGCTTGACAAGGGGGCAGCCGACTATATTTCCAAGAACCTCGTCACCTCTGCTTTTGACCTCATGAAGATACAGGACGAGCTTGTCGCAAAGATAAAGGCCGTAGCGAAGAGGAAGCCACAATTCGCCACGCTCCGGTCCGAGCAAAAACCGGTTGTTGCCGCTCCAGCTCCACCGCTTCAGAGGAAGGGGTACGCCACTCTCAAGATGGCCTTTGTGGCCATAGGGGCTTCAACAGGTGGGCCGAGGGCGGTCCAGTCGATACTCACCAACCTTCCGGGCGGCATGGATACGTCCTTTCTTGTGTCGATACATATGCCCAAGGCCTTTACCGGGCCGTTTGCCGAAAGGCTTAACGGCATCTGCAAGATCCCCGTCAAGGAGGCCCAGAATGGGGAGCCGATAGGCGCCGGGAAGGTATTCCTCTCTCCGGGCGGGATGCAGACCAAGGTCAGGAAGAAAGGCGTCACCGGGCTCGCCTTCGAGATAGACGAAGAGCCGAAGAGCGCTCTCTACAAGCCTTGCATCGATATTTGCATGACCTCTGTAGCTGACAGCTACCCGGGGAGGGCGCTTGGTGTCATCCTTACCGGCATGGGCCACGACGGCATGGAGGGGATGAGGCACATAAAGGAGAAGGGCGGAAAGACACTTGCCCAGAACGAGCAGACGTGCACCGTCTATGGCATGCCCAAGTCGGTCATCGAGGCGGGCCTGGCCGACAAGGTAGCGCCTCTGGAACTGATAGCGGCTGAAATAGTGAACATGATCTGAACCGGAGACCCTCGCTTATATGGATATATTGACAATATTAGGCATCGTCATTGGGTTTGGCGCGATCCTTGGGGGGCAGGTCCTCGAAGGCGGGTCTATAGAATCCATCATGCAGGCGACCGCGGCCATCATCGTCTTCGGCGGCACTTTGGGCGCGGTCATGGTCAACTACCCCATGCACGTGGTCTCGCTCGCCATCAAGAACGCGAAGTTCGTCCTCTTGAGCCAGAACTCCGACCCAAATAAGACGATAAAGCTCCTGGCTGAACTTGCCGGGGTGGCGAGGAAGGACGGCCTGCTCGCGCTGGAGAACAGCATAAAGAAGGTCCAGGACCCGTTCCTCCGGAAAGGGCTCCAGCTTGTAGTCGACGGCACTGAGCCGAAGCTCACCCGTGAGATACTCGAGATCGAGATAGAGCATAAGGAAGAGTATAACCTCACCTCGGCCAAGGTATTTGAGTCCGCCGGAGGGTATTCGCCTACGATAGGCATACTCGGCGCGGTCATGGGGCTCATTCACGTGATGGAGAACCTCTCTGACCCGCAGAAGCTTGGCGCCGGCATAGCCGTGGCCTTCGTTGCCACTATCTACGGCGTAGGCGCGGCGAACCTTGTCTACCTTCCTCTCGCCGGGAAGATGAAGTTGAGGATAAGGGAAGAGGTCATCATGCAGGATATGATAATCGAAGGCCTCATCGCGCTCTCGGAAGGCGAGAACCCGAGAAGGGTCGAAGAGAAGCTTGTAGGCTTCCTGAGGGACTCGCAGAAGAAAAAATAACGGGCCTGTTGGCTCCGCTTTTTATTTCGCAGGGGTTATATGGCAAGAAAAAAACGGCATGAGGAGCATGAGAACCACGAGCGCTGGCTGGTATCATATGCGGATTTCATCACGCTCCTCTTTGCCTTCTTCGTCAGCATGTACGCCATCTCATCGGTAAACGAGGGAAAGTTCAGGATATTGAGCGAATCGCTTGCCATAGCCTTCAACCCCTCTCTTTACACCTCTACGAGAAAGCCCGAGGGGCCGCGGTTCGTAAGGGAGGAGCGCTCCCACATGTCTGATGAGTTCAATGACATGTTCAATAACAACTATGAGAAGGTACGGACAGCCCTCGAGGACCTTGAACAGGACAAAAAGCTCACTCTCATCAAGGACGAGCAGAAGATAACGATAAGGATATCCGAGAGCATGCTCTTCACCCCTGGAACGGACGTCCTTCTCCATGAGGGGCTCGCCGTGATGGACGAGGTGGCAAGGGCGCTTGCCGAGCTGCCGAACAGCATAAGGATAGAGGGGCATACCGACAACATCCCGATCTCGACCGAGCGCTTTCCTTCCAACTGGGACCTCTCTACCGGCAGGTCGCTCCGGATACTCAAGTACTTCATAGACCATCACAGGTTCGATCCGAGAAAGCTTTCGGCGCTTGGCTTTGGCGAGTACAGGCCCATCGACACCAACGACACCCCTTCCGGCAGGATGAAGAACAGGAGGGTAGACATAATGGTGCTGAACCCGGAAATGAACGCGAGATAGCTGGCGGACTAAATAAATTCAAGTTCAAGGGCGTAACGTCCGAATATTTAAACATAGCTTAGGGCGTGGCGGCCAAAGGAGGCTTTTGAGATGGACCCGAAAAAGGAACTCGACTTGAGGGAAGTCCTGCAGCTTGTGACTTTCAGGCTTGGCAACGAGGAATTCTCGCTCGATATCCTGCGAGTGCAGGAGATCATAAGGCATATGGAGATAACCAGGGTCCCGAAGGCCCCTGACTTCGTCGAGGGCGTGATAAACCTGAGGGGCAAGGTCATCCCTGTGCTCGAGCTCAGGAAAAGGTTCGGCCTTGGCTCCAACGAGAGGACCAACGAGACAAGGATAATAGTCGTCGAGGTCGACGATAAGACTGTCGGGCTCAAGGTGGACGCGGTGTCAGAGGTCTTAAGGCTCCCGGCTGACAGGGTCGAGCCTCCGCCGGCAATAGCCACAGGGGTGGATTCTGATTATATCAAGGGGGTCGGCAAGCTTGACGGCAGGCTCCTTATACTCCTTGATGTGGAAAAAGTGCTTACAAAGAGTGAAAAAGACGCGCTTGGGGCGGTTGCCTGAGCACGCTGTTAATAGACCTGTGTCCAGTTCCAGATAAAAATAGCCTGTTGTTACCCGTTACCGGGCCTCGCCCGGAATGAGAGGAGAGTAAGATGGCTCAGCCAGCAAAAAGCCTTGAGGATGTCCTCAGCAAGTCTCTTGAGCTGCCGGTCCTCCCGGCGACCACACAGAAGGTCCTCGTGATGATGGCCGACCCGGATATATCCATAGAGAAGATCAAGAGGCTCATAAGCGCTGACCCTGGACTTACCACCAAACTGCTGAAGGTGGCAAACTCGGCCTTTTACGGGAGCTACAGGAATATACAGAACCTCACGCAGGCGATACTGAGGCTCGGCCTCAACTCGGTGAGGAACATAGTGGTGGCCACATCCATGAAGAACGTCTACAAGAGGTTCGGGCTCACCGAGAAGCTTATCTGGGAGCAGATGTTGGGCTCGGCCCTGGCCGCTAACGTGATAGCGAAGCAGACCAGGAGCTCTGACCCTGAGGACGCCTTCATAGGCGGGCTGCTGCATGATGTGGGAAAGGTCGTCCTCAACAACGAGTTCCCTGACAAGTTCGCCATGGTGATGCAGAGGGTCTACAATGACTCCATCCCCTTTGATGTGGCCGAAAGGGAGTACTTCGATTTCTCCCAGAGAGAGGTCGGCGCCTTTATCGTCAAAAAGTGGGGCTTCCCGGAGACCCTTGAATCTCTTATACGCTCTTTCGACGACCCGGAGGCGCTGTCAAAGGAGAAGTACCTCTCGAACCTTGGCAATGCCATAACCCTGGCTGACAGGATGTGCCAAAAGTTTGGCATGGGATGGAGGAAACCTGGCGGTGATGAGGTCTCTTACGGTAATCTGCCGGAGTCCCTTGGCATAACCGGCGGCAAGTTAGATGAGCTTGCCGAGAAGGTGAAACTATCGCTTGCCCAGAGCGAAGATTTCCACTGACCCGTTTTTCTTATAGATTTTCATCCTTTCAGGGGCCTTAAAGGCCCCTTCTTCATTTCCTCTCTCACTTTCCATCTATATCCCTCATCTACTGCAGGCACAGGGCACGTCTTTTGCAACTACATGAACCCCGAGATGCTTTTGACACAACTCCGTACTGGGAGGTCTGGATATGTTCTTTTGGGGCGCTGTTCTTTGTGGCATCAATATCGCTTTCATGTGCGGGATATTCTATATCGTTCTTTTCAGGAGAGGGGCCATGAGGCAGCCTTTCAGTCATACCGCCGGCGATGCCCTTTTGAAGGAGCTTAAAAATGAGCTTTCAGAGGTGCGAAAGGCCTCCTTCAGGCTTGGCGCCGATATTGAACGGTACGGCAAGGGTTTGAACGAAAGGCAGGCGGCGATCGAGGATATGATAAGAAAGGCTCAGGCCGTAAGCGCCAAGCCGAGCCGCGATGACGGGGGCGAGGACGTATACACCAGGGCCCTCAATATGTACAGGTCAGGGATACCAGCGGGCGAGGTGGCCAGAAGGCTGGGGCTGCTTACCGGCGAGGCCGACCTGCTCTCCGCGCTTAAAAGGATGTAGTGGGAAAAAAAGTCCATGAACGGGAAAAAACGTTCATCATGGCCATAGGGCAAAGGGCTTTTTCAGCAAGCGTTGACAGGTTTTCGGTCTTGGCACGGCTGTTGCAACTGTTGCAATTTGAAGCCATTGCCGTGTAAAGGAGGTCCTCGATGGACAAGGGAATATTCGTTGCGCTCTCAGGAGCCGTCATGCAGGAAAGAAGGATGGAGGCCCTCACAGATAACCTCGCCAACGTAAATACCGCAGGGTTCAAGGCGCAGAGGCCATTGTTTGAGGACGCGATAACCGATATCTTCCGGGTAAGGACATTCGGAAAACTTGATGAACTTACGATCGACATGGGGCAGGGGCACGCGCAGAGGACCGAGCGGAAGTTGGATGTCGCCATAAATGGCGACGGTTTTTTTGTCGTGGAAACGCCTTCCGGTATGAGGTACACGCGGGACGGGAGCTTCACCCTGAATAACGAAGGCAACCTCGTCACCATGGAAGGGTATCCCGTGATGGGAGACGGCGGCAGGATAAAGCTTTCTACGCCTGAGGTGCTGATAGACGGAGCCGGCGCGATACACGTTAACGGTGCGGTTGCCGCGAAGCTTAAGCTCGCCTCATTCATCGACACGGCTGCCCTTAGAAGGGAAGGCGGATTTTTCGCGCCGCTCCCGGGCGCGAAGGAGACCCCGGCGAGCCCCAATACCCAGGTAGAGCAGGGATATATAGAGGCCTCCAACGTGAACGCCGTGAGGGCCATGACGACCATGATAGAGGCCATGAGGTCATACGAGACCAATACGAAGCTTATCCAGAGCATGGACGACATGACAAGGAAGGCCATAGAGGAAGTTGGCAGGACTTAATCAAAGGAGGGTATGAAATATGATAAGGGCTTTGTGGACCGCCTCTACCGGTATGGAGGCGCAGCAGATGAATATAGACATAATCGCGCATAACCTCGCCAACGTCAACACGACAGGCTTCAAGAAGAGCAGGGTGGACTACCAGGACCTTCTCTATCAGGAGATAAAATCAGCCGGAGCCTCTTCGTCCCCCTCGACCATGGTCCCTACCGGCATACAGATAGGCCAAGGCGTCAGGACGGTATCGACAGAGAAGATATTCAATCAGGGCAACTTCAAGCAGAGCGGCAACCCTCTTGACATCGCGATAGAAGGCGAGGGCTTTTTCCAGATATCCAGGCCCGACGGCCAGACAGCCTACACAAGGACCGGCGAGTTCAAGGTCGACAGCGAAGGCCGCCTCGTCACCTCCGACGGCTATATGATAGAGCCTCAGATAACGATACCCTCTGACGCGCTCGCGATCACGATAAGCGCGGACGGCATAGTGTCGGTCAAGCAGCCTGGCATAGCAGCGCCCACGCAGGTCGGGAACCTCGAGCTTGCGAGGTTCATAAACCCGTCCGGCCTTCAGCCGGTCGGAAGGAACCTCTATACTGAGAGCGCGGCCTCTGGTGTTGCCACGGTTGCCGCTCCGGGGACCGACGGGCTCGGTACGCTTGCCCAGGGCTTCCTTGAGATGTCCAACGTGAGCGTGGTCGAGGAGATGGTATCAATGATAGCGGCGCAGAGGGCTTACGAGATAAACTCGAAGTCCATCCAGACGACCGACGAGATGCTCCAGACCGCAAACTCGATGAAGAGGTAACCGATGTCGCTCCTTCGCTTTTATATGATAGCCCTCTTCTCGCTCCTCGTCCTTCTTCCAGTACAGTCGGAAGCGGCTACTGACGCGGTCTCCTTTATCAAAAGGGAGCTTTTGAACGGGCTGCCATGGGACAAGGGATCGGTTGAGATAGACGAGGTGGAGACACCAGGGCTCGATCCCGCCCAATACGATTCTTTAAGGCTCGACTTGCCCAGGAGGATCACCTCTCCAGGCAGGATATCGTTTTCGCTGGAGCTGCGTTCAAAAGGCCGGGAGGCGAAGACCATTTGGGGAAGGGCGAGGGTCAGGGTCTTCACGGAAGCTGTCGTCGCGCTTAAAGCTTTAAAGGGCAGGACAAAGATCGCCGCCTCTGACCTTAATGTCGCCAGGGTCGAGCTGGAGGAGGCAAGGGATGCCTTCTCGACTATTGAAGATGCTGTTGGCCAGGTGGTGCTCCGGCCGATAGCCGCCGGGAGCGTTCTGCAAAAGGATTATGTAAGGCCTGAGGTCATTGTGAAGCGTGGAGAGCGTGTGGCCATCAGGGTAGAGAGCGGCAATATCATGATAAGATCCGCCGGTGTCGCGTCTGAGGACGGGTACAGGGGAGGGACGGTCGCCGTAAAGACCGCCTCCGGGAAAGAGGTGCTCGGTACCGTAGCCGGGCCGGGCGAGATAATCATCAACTTCTGAGACGGTGCCATGAAAAAATTGATAATCATACTCGCGGCAGCTGCCGTGGCCGGATGCGCGGCGCCCCAGATAAAAAAGATCGATACCGCGTCCATTCCCGTTAAAAGCGGCACGGTGCCATCAACGACCGGCTCCATCTGGCCGGGTGAGACATCGAGGAACGCCCTCTTTCAGGACCTGAGGGCTAAAAACGTCGGCGACATAGTCACGGTCCGTGTCTCCGAGAAGACGAGCGCGATAAAGGAGGCGAGCACCTCGACGTCGCGCTCTTCGACCAACGACATAGCCGTCTCCAAGCTCTTCGGCCTGCCGTTGAACCTGGGGATGAGAAACTTCTTGAACCAGGGTCAGCCCTTCAGCCCGGAGATAGAATCGAGCTATGAAGCTGACTTTGACGGAGCAGGCACCACAAAAAGGAGCGGAGAGCTCAGCGCCGTCATAGCCACAAGGATAGTAGAGGTGCTTTCCAACGGGAACCTCGTGTTGGAGGGGCGCAAGGATACCATAGTAAACAACGAACAGCAGTTCATAGTCCTAAGCGGCATAGCGAGGCCCGAGGATATAAACGAGGAGAACGTAATCTCCTCCATGCTCCTGTCGGACGCGAAGATAGAGTACTCGGGCAGGGGCGTTATAGACGATGAGCAGTCTCCGGGCTGGCTCAGGAGGATACTCGACAATGTCTGGCCTTTTTAAGATCTTATACATAGCGGTCTCATTCCTCTTTTTTTCCGCTTATGACGCCGGCGCGGCGAGGATAAAGGACATCGCCTTCATTGATGGGGTAAGGCCAAACCAGCTTGTGGGCTACGGGCTTGTAGTCGGACTCAGCGGCACAGGGGATAAATCGAGCGCTGTCTATACGACACAGTCGATAGCGAACATGCTCAACAAGATGGGGCTCAAGTTCGACCCCAAGGCCATCAAGGTCAAGAACACGGCCGCGGTGCTTGTCACAGCCGAACTGCAGGCCTTCTCCAAACCCGGCTCCGAGATCGACGTGGTGATCTCATCTATCGGGGATGCTACAAGCCTTCAGGGCGGGACCCTCATAGCGACCCCTTTGAAGGGGCACGACGGCTCTGTATATGCCGTCGCGCAGGGGCCGCTTGCGCTGGCCGGGTTTTCTGCCGGAAGCGATACCGTAAAGGTGTCGAAGAACCACCAGACCGCCGCCAAGATACCCGGTGGCGCCATAATCGAAAAAGAGATAGCTCTGGACATAGCCAACAGGCAGGAGCTTTATCTGTCGCTCCGTAATCCCGATTTTACGACAGCCGAAAGGGTCGCCAGGTCCGTGAACGACTACCTGGGCTTACGCGGGGTAGCCACGGCCGTGGACGCCGGCAGGATAAGGCTCCTTGTGCCTGAGCAGTTCAGGAACGTGGTCGTGTTCATCTCGAAGGTCGAGGGTATAGACGTAAGCCCTGACGCCGTCACGAGGGTAGTCGTGAACGAGAGGACCGGCACGGTCGTGATGGGCGAACACGTAAGGATATCGAAGGTCGCCGTATCTCACGGCGACATCTCGATAGAGATAAAGACGCAGTACGCCATATCCCAGCCGCCCCCACTGTCCAAAAAGGGCGAAACGGTGGTAGTACCTTACGACAATATGGAAGTAGAAGAGCAGAAGTCCCGCCTCATCGTCCTGCCGGAGAGCGTAACACTCGGCGAGGTGGTGAGGGCCCTTAACCTGGTAGGCGTTACACCAAGGGACCTTGTGGCGATACTTCAGGCCATTAAGGCATCCGGCGCATTGCAGGCCGAACTCGAGATAATATAGTAAACCGCAGGAGAGAAAGCATGGGCGCGAAGATATTTGGAGAAGAGCTTGCTATACAGAAATCATCGGAGATACCCAAGGAATGCAAGCGGTACATATCTCACCACGTGAGGAACGGTCTTGTATCGATTATGGGCGCCGCGATGAGGCTCAAGGACGAACCGGGGGCCCTCGATGATCTCGAGTGCTGCATAAAGCATATCGCTGTCGACCTTGAAAAGGTCGGCCTTTAAGGGAGCCTATGAACAGTATCGGGCCGATAACGCCAGGCAGGACTGATGAGTTAAAGTCCCTTGCCAGGGATAACCCGGCAGAGCTTAAGAAGGCGGTTGCCGACTTCGAGGCCCTGTTCATAAACCAGATGCTCAAGACCATGCGCGAGACTATAGATAAAAATGAGCTTTTTCATGGCGGCAGCGGTGAGGAGATATATACATCTCTTCTCGATACAGAGCTTTCAAAGGACATGGCGCGCGCAGGCGGCATAGGGCTTGGAGAGATGCTCCTGAGGGAGCTTTCAAAGGTGGAGAGCGCGGTAGAGGGCGAAACAATTAAAACAGAGCTGCCTCCGAGGCTCCCGGCTGTAACGCCCCTCAGGTCCGTAGCGCCTGAGCCCATCAAAGCCGTACCATCCGCGCCTCAAAGACAGGTCCAGGAGCCAAAGGCGCTCTCAGGCGAGGCAGAGCCTTTCATATTCCCGTTAAAGGACGCCAAAAGGGTCAGCTCTGAATTTGGCAGGAGGGTAGATCCATTCAGCGGCGAAGTAAGGTTCCACCACGGCCTCGACATAGCAGCGAGGCAGGGGACGCCTGTCTACCCCGCTGCCCCCGGCAGGGTAATATTCAGTGGACTTAAGGGAGGCTACGGCAATATGATCGAGGTACTCCATGACAACGGGTACGTCACAAGGTATGGTCATAACTCAAAAAATATTGTAAAACAAGGGGATATGGTAATACCTTCAGAACCTATGGCATATGTCGGCTCTACAGGCAGGTCAACAGGGCCGCACCTGCACTTCGAGGTCTTGAGGCAGGGGACTGCCATAGACCCGAAGAGCATATACGGTTAAGAGGGGGTTGGTGCTGGATTGTCCGGAAATTTGACGCTAAGAGGGCGCGCTCTCCTAAAGTTTTTTAAAAAGATCGCCGATATGACTGGTAAGAGACCGGATATCCGGCACTTTAGGAGGGTTCAATGAAGATCGGCGGTAAAAAGCCAGGCGGCGTAGGAACTGACAATTTTGTAAAGAAGACCGGTGAGGGCGGGGGGAACGTAAAGAAAAATGATGCCCCCGGGGGGAACCCATCAGGCGACAGCGTTGATATATCGTCCAAGGCGAGGGAATTAAACAAGGCGAAGGCGCTCCTTGATTCGGTCCCTGATGTAAGGGTAGAGAAGGTAGAAAAGCTTAAAAACGATGTGGAGAACGGGGATTACGAAGTTGACGCCGGCAAGGTCGCCGAAAAGATGATAGAGCGGGCTGTTCGAGACGCCCTGCACACGAAAAAATAGGATGCAGACAGACAAGCTCATAGACCACCTAAAATACGAGATCCGGCTTTGCAAAGAGCTCGTGACCGTGCTCCAGAAGGAGACGGAATCCATGGCCGGGCGTGATTACAAGTCGCTCTATGAGGTCGTAGGCCAGAAAGAAAACCTCGTAATGAGGTTGAACGTCCTCTCCCAGGCAAGGGGCAATCTGATCGAAGAGGCGGCCTCCGCCCTGGGGTTATCCCGGGAAGGCGAGGCTCCGTCCCTGTCATCGGTTATAGAGCATGCCGGGCCAGGGAAAAAGGAATTAGACGACTGCCACAAGACCATCCTTTCTCTCGCCTTCAGCATCAAGGAGATAAACAGCCTTAACAGCCTTGTGATGGAAAGCTCTCTCGAGAACGTAAAGAAGACGCTCGGCTTTCTGGGGAACTTCCTCCAGTCCAGCGTCTATAAGCCCGGCGGCACCATAGAGGAGTTCGCGGTAAAGGGCACACGATTGAACAAAGGGGCCTGAGATGTCCAGCCTTAACGCCATATTCAATATCGCCAAATCGGCGCTCATGGCCAACCAGAAGGCCATGAACGTGACCGCTCACAATATTACCAACGCGAATACCGACGGTTACACAAGGCAGAGGGCGATCCTTTCCACCAATAACCCGGTCAACTTCGGGGGCTTGTACTTCGGCACAGGCGTCAACGCCACAGGCATCCAGCGCGTCTATGACTCCTTCCAGACTATCCAGCTCAGAAGCTCGATGTCGCTCCTTTCCAAATACGAGACCACGGGCCAGCACCTTTCGGCCATGGAAGCGATATTGAACGATTTCGACGGCTCCGGCTTGAGCACCAGGCTTGACGCCCTCTTCAATTCGTTCCAGGAGGTGGCCACAAACCCGTCGTCCTACGGGGAGAGGTCTGCCCTCCTTGCCAACGCCGGGGTCCTGGCCGATACGTTCAATACCATCGATTCGAGTATCAGGCTGAACGTAAGCAATATTAACAGCACCATAGAATCGAAGGTGACCGAGATCAACAGCCTGACCTCGCAGATAGCCGGGCTCAATCTGCAGGTGTCGGCCTCTGAGCTATCAGGCCTCCAGGCCAACGACCTGAAGGACAGGAGGGACCTCCTTCTGGACGACCTCGCGAAGATAGTCGATATCTCGGTCAGCGAAAACGAGAACGGGCAATCGGACGTATTTTTAGGTGGATCATTCATAGTAGCAGGGAACAAGGCCTCTCTCGTGAGCCTTGAGGCCGACCCAGGAGAGGCTGGGTCATACGATATTATTCTTAATGGCGCCACGATAAACGACAGGATCTCGGCAGGCTCTCTGAGGGGAGACCTCGACGCGCTCGATTATTACAGCCAGGTCCACGACAAGGTGAACCTGCTTGCGGCCACGCTCGTGAAAGAGGTCAACCTCCAGCACTCGGCCGGGTACGGGACAGACGGCTCGACCGGGACGGATTTCTTTTCTCCGCTTTCGGTCTACTCAAGGGCAAATAGCTCCAACACAGGCGGGACTGTCATATCCGGTGGCACTGTCACGGACTTGAGCCAGGTGACCCTCGACGATTACGAGATAAGGTTTTCAGGGCCGGCATCATACACGGTCGTCAATACAGGCACAAACATGGTCGTCTCAGGCGGCGCGTACACCTCCGGGTCTGCCATAACCTTTGGCGGGCTGAGCGTCACCGTTACCGATGGCTCAGGCACGCCGGCAGCCGGGGACAAGTTCTTTGTAAGCGTCAGGGAGAACGCCGCGAGGGACTTCTCGGTGGCCGTGACGGACCCGGCGAAGGTCGCTGCCTCTTCTACCGCCGCGGGGGTCCCCGGGGACAACTCCAACGCCCTTGCCCTTGCCGACCTGAGGGACGCGGCAACCGTTGACGGCTCCTCTTTCGGGAGGTTCTACAGCCGTATAGTGACCGACCTGGGCACCGATGTTAATAGCGCCAGGCTCAACGCCGACGCCCAGGGGATGTTCACTCAGGAACTCGTGGCTGCGAGGGAGTCGACCTCAGGTGTATCCCTTGAAGAGGAGGCGATAAACCTCGTGAAGCTCCAGAGGGCTTACGAGGCGGCCGCGAAGCTCATGGCGACAGTCGACCAGATGTTTGAAACCCTTTTGGACATCAGATAGGAGGGGCTGAATGAGGATCACTCAGAAGCTCTCATATGACGCGTACGTAAACGATATATTCAAGCGGCAGGAGGCCATCTACCGCCTGAATAAGCAACTGGCCACGCAGAAGAAGGTGAACGCGCCATCGGACGACCCTGTGAACGCGCACAACATCCTCACCTCTAAATCCCTCCTGTCGAGGTTCGGGCAGTATGAGAGGAACATTGGCACGGGGCTAGCGCACCTCGGGGTGGCAGAGCAGGCGCTCGACAGGGCCAAGGACGTCGTCATGAGGCTGCAGGAGCTGGCTGTCACGGCTTCAAGCGGGACGGCGAACTCAGAGTCGATGGGCATGATAAAAAAGGAGGTCGACAACCTCTTTGACGAGCTTGTAAGCATAGGCAACACCAGCTTTGACGGCAGGTATGTCTTTTCCGGGTACAAGACCGACACCGTGGCTTTTGACGCCTCCGGGGTCTACCAGGGCGACGCGAACGTCCAGTCGATAAAGGTAAGCCCGACGAGCACCGTGGTCATAGGTGTCAACGGCGGCGAGGCCTTTAGCGGCTCTGGAGGCGGGACCGACCTCATGGCGGCTGTTTCCGCCCTCTCTTCAGCCCTTGGCTCAAATGATGCCGCCGGTGTGCTGGCGGCAAGGGACGGGCTTGACGCCGGTTTCAGCCAGCTATCCAACGCGGTCTCCGACATAGGGGGCAAGGTCTCCAGGCTTAAGGCCGCCAATAGCGACATTTCCGTCTATACGCTTGAGCTTGAGTCGACGATCTCCACTCTTGAGGACGCCGATATCGTGGAGCTTATTACAAGCCTTAAGTCCGACGAGGTGGCCCTTCAGGCCTCGCTGTCTTCGGCTGGAAAGGTCTTCAGCCTCAATATCTTTGATTACATCTGACGGATGAGTCCAGGGATGGACTCTTAAAAAAAAGCCAGGGAGGGCGAAATGCTTGTACTGACAAGGAAGTCGGGAGAAGGGATAAGGATCGGCGATGATATAAAGCTCATCGTCGTTGAAGTGAAGGAAAACCATGTGAAGCTGGGCATAGAGGCCCCGCAGAGCTGCCCGGTGCACAGGGAGGAGATATACCTCAGGATACAGGAGGATAACCTCAAAGCGGCGGGCCTGCCCGGGGATATCGCAGACGCCTTGAAAGGATTCATGAAAAAATGAACGTAGCCGCCAATACCGCTTTACAGGTAAGTTTTCCCACAAGCCGCTTCGGGCAGGTCTCGGTCGCCGAGGACAGGATAATCCAGTTCGTACATGGGATGCCTGGGTTCGAGAGGCTGAGAAGGTTCGTCCTCATCGACCACGACCAGGAGGGCATGTTCAGGTGGCTGCAGTCCGCTGAAGACCCGGGGGTAGCGTTCCTCCTGACCGACCCGTGCGCCTTCAAGCCCGGGTTTTCGGTCCCATTGAAGAAAGGCGAGACCGAGGCGCTTGGGGCCTCTGGTAATGAGAGCCTTTTGACCCTCGTCATGGTCTGCGTCTCCAAGAACAAGCGCGAGATAAGCCTGAACCTCAAGGGGCCGGTCATCTTCAACGCCGATAACATGAGGGCCGTCCAGTGCGTTATAGACAGGGACGACTATCCCTCAAGCTTCCTCATCAAGGTCTGAGACGGGCCGGAAAAATCTTCCGGCACGCCAGGCAGGATTTTCGCCATCGACCTGAATTAATCGTCATATATTTGACTTGCACAGGCGCTCTCGGCCTTGAAAATCCTTTTCGCCAGACCCCTCCGCTTCTAACTGCTTGAAAAATCAACGATAATTTTAATGCGTTTTTGGATGCCGCAATTGGCACGTTCATTGCAAATACTTCTGGCAAAACCAGAAGGAGCGTTCTATGGACTTGAACGGCAGGACTATTCTCATTACCGGCGGCACCGGCTCACTCGGCAAGAAGCTTACGGGCAAGATCCTTGAGCGGTATAGGCCTAAAAGGCTGGTGATACTCAGCCGGGACGAGCTGAAGCAATCGGAGATGATGCAGTCCTTTCCCGACCCCTGTCTGAGGTTCTTCATAGGCGACGTAAGGGACAAGGAGAGGCTCTACCGGGCCTTCGACGGGGTCGATTACGTAGTCCACGCGGCGGCGCTCAAGCAGGTCCCGGCAGCCGAATATAACCCCTTCGAGGCGATAAAGACAAACGTCCTCGGCGCCCAGAACGTCATAGACGTATGCGTAGACCTTGGAATCAAGAAGGTCGTTGCCCTTTCTACTGACAAGGCCGCCAACCCCATCAACCTGTACGGCGCGACAAAGCTCTGCTCGGATAAGCTCTTCATCGCAGGCAACTCCTACGCCGGAAGCAAGCCCACAAGGTTCTCTGTTGTAAGATACGGCAACGTGGTCGGAAGCCGCGGAAGCGTCATCCCGCTTTTTCTCAAGATGAAAGAGTCGGGGGTGCTGCCGGTTACCGACACAAGGATGACCCGTTTCTGGATAACCCTTGACCAGGGCGCGGAGTTCGTGCTCGCGTCCCTTGACAGGATGAAGGGCGGCGAGATATTCGTGCCCAGGATACCGAGCGCCGCGATGACGGACGTAGCGAAGGCCGTCGCCCCGGAATGCTCGATCAAGGTCGTCGGCATAAGGCCCGGCGAGAAGCTCCATGAAACGCTCATATCAGAGGACGACGGAAGGCTCACCCTTGAGTATGAAAATCATTTTGTCATACAGCCCCAGTTCCCATGGTGGGGCGAGGAGAGGAAGAACGGCGGGAAGCCAGTGCCAGAGGGCTTCGTCTACTCAAGCGACAGAAACTGCGAGGTCTTGAGCGTCCACGCGATAAAAAATATCATACAGGAGTTCTCCAATGGCGAAAAGGGCCATATCTTACGGGCGGCAAACAATTGACGAATCGGATATAGCCTCCGTCGTCGAAACACTCCGCTCCGGGATGCTCACTCAGGGGCCGCTCGTAGAGGAATTCGAGAGGGCCATCGCCGATTACACCGGCGCGCGCTACGCCGTCGCCTGCTCCAACGGCACCGCCGCGCTCCATCTCGCCTGCTTGGGCCTGGGGCTTGGGGCAGGGGAGAAGGCCCTTACATCGCCATTGACCTTTCTCGCTTCCGCCAACGCCGCCCTGTATGTGGGCGCGAGGCCCGAGTTCGCCGATATAGACGGACTGACCCTCAATATCGACCCTGTTGAAATAGAAAAGAAAGTCAAAAAGGACCGCTCTATAAAGGCCATCATCCCGGTACACTTCGCGGGCACCACGTGCCGCATGGAGGAGATCAGCGAGATCGCCGTGAAGTACGGCCTTAAGGTCATCGAGGACGCCTGTCACGCCCTTGGGGCCGAGTGGACCGATTCAGCCGGAAAGGTCCATAAAGCCGGCTCATGCAGCCACTCAGACCTTGCCGTCTTTAGCTTCCACCCTGTTAAGTCCATCACGACCGCCGAGGGCGGGGCGATAACCACTAATAATAAAGAACTCTATGAGAAGCTGAAGGCCCTTAGAAGCCACGGGGTTGTGAAGGACCCGGCAAGGCTTCAACGTGGACAGGGCCTTCCCTGGTATTACGAGATGCAGCACCTGGGCTTCAACTACAGGCTCTCTGACATCCAGTGCGCCCTTGGCATAAGCCAGATGAAAAAGCTGGATAGCTTCGTGGAGAGGAGGGCCGGGATAGCGGCCATCTACGACAGGCTCCTTTCCAAGTATCCTTTTATCAAGATACCGCACGCCGGGTCGCAAACCCGGAGCGCATGGCACCTCTATCCCGTTAGGATCGCCTTCGATGAGCTTGGGGTTCAGAGGCAGGAGCTCTTCAGGCTGATGTCCGCCATAGGCATCAACCTGCAGGTCCATTATATTCCTGTGCACCTCCAGCCATATTACCGGGAACTCGGCTTCAGGCCGGGGGACTTCCCCGTGGCTGAGAGACTATATGATGAAGAGGTAAGCCTTCCCATATACCCCCTTCTTTCAGATGAGGAGGCGGGGGCGGTCGCGGAAGGGCTTATCTCGACGCTCGCGTGCCTTTCAGCGCCCGCGCAGAGGGCGGAAGCGGTTTAAAGGAAGAGAGGCCAAAGATGATGCCTAGATACGAATGCGTGGATTGCGGCAGACTTTACTGGGGCTGGGGGGCGCGTCATCTGATGAACTCCGGGAGGGGCATGATATGCCCTGAGTGCGAGGGCGCGCTCGTCGAAAGAAAAGATAGTGAGCCTAAGCGCGAAAAGAAGGCGGACGGCACAGAGGCGGCCTGACGCGCCATTACACAAAAGGAGCCAGATTCAGGATGAGGAATATCATACATATCGGCAAAAGGGCGGTTGGCGCCGGATATCCTGTCTACGTCATCGCGGAGATAGGCTCTAACCACGACTCTGACCTTGAGAGGGCCAAGGAGCTTATAAAGGCCGCCAGGTACGCGGGGGCGGATGCCGTAAAGCTCCAATCGTTCACTGCTGAAGGGCTCTTTAATCCCCTGAGGCCCGATGAATCCGGCAACTGGGTGGCGCATCCCGCCTATCCGGTCATTGAAAGGCTTACAGTGCCTGAGGACTGGCATCCGATACTCATGAAGTACTGCGCCTCTGTCGGCACCACCTTTCTTTCAGCCCCGTTCGACTCTGGAAGGGCTGAACTATTGAACTCGATAGGTGTAGAGGCCTTCAAGCTCGCCTCAGGCGAGGTCACAAACGAACCACTTCTCAGGCAGGTGGCCTCTTACGGCAAACCCGTAATACTTTCAACAGGTGCCGCCTATATGGAGGAAGTAAGGCGCGCGGTAGAGGTTATAACCGGCGCTGGCAACTACCAGGTCGCGCTCCTCCACTGCGCTTCCCTTTATCCGCCGTCATACGCGGACGTGAACATAAGGGCGATGGTGAGCATCAATAGGGAGTTCGGCTGCCCCGTCGGTTTCTCCGACCATACGCCGGGGAATACTGTGCCTGTGGCGGCAGTAGCCCTGGGCGCTTCGATAATAGAGAAGCATATCACCTTCGACAGAGGGCTCAAGGGGCCGGACCACCCGTATGCCATGGAGGTAGACGAGTTCAGGCACATGGTCGCGGAGATAAGGAACCTTGAAGCAGCGCTCGGGGACGGGGTAAAAAAACCCTCGCCCAACGAAATGGCCGAGAGGACGGGCGCGAGGAGGTCGATATACGCGAAGGTCAATATCCCCAAGGGCGAGGTCATAACCTCGGAGAGCTTGAAGCTCGTGCGCCACGCGTACGGGATGGAGCCAAGGGAATTAAGCGGCATCATCGGGAAGGTCGCGTGCAGGGACCTCTTGAAGGACATGCCGGTAAGGAGCGAGGACATATGCAGGTAAGTACGAAGATGAAACCGGTAATCGCGATCGTGCAGGCGCGCATGGGTTCCACGAGGCTGCCCGGAAAAGTCATGAAGGGCATAGCCGGAAGGCCGATGCTCTGGCATGTCGTCAACAGGCTAAAGGCGGCAAAGTCCATAGACGACATCATAATAGCCACGACCGACCAGCCGGCTGACGACTTGATAGCCGAATGGTGCGCTCTTAACGGAACCGGCTGCTACAGGGGTTCTTCAGACGATGTCCTTGACAGGTACTTCTACGCGGCTCGCGGGGCCAAGGCGAATACAATCGTGCGTATCACCTCGGACTGCCCTCTTCTTGACCCTGCCCTCGTTGACAGGGCGGTCCTCAAGTTCGCGGAGGGCGGTTTCGATTACGTGAGCATAGACCCTTCCTTCCCGGACGGTCTCGACGTAGAGGTCTTCTCTTTCGCTTCCCTTGAGAAGGCCTACATGCAGGCCGGGCTTTCCTCAGAACGCGAGCATGTAACCCCGTATATCTGGAAGAACCACCAGCGTTTCAGGGTCTGCAAGATAATGAGCGCTGAAGACCTCTCTCACATGCGCTGGACAGTTGACGACGAAAGGGACTTGAGGCTCGTGACAGCGATATACGAAGGCATCGGGGCCGGCGAAAGGGTCTTCCACATGGAAGAGATATTGAGGTTCCTTGAGAAGAACCCGGGGCTCCTTGAGATAAACGCGGAGACCACGAGGAACGAGGGCTACGCCAGGTCCATCAAGGAAGACAAGTCGGTCCAGAGGGCCGGCTGAGAAGATAAAAAGAGGTGAGAGGCGCTGTTATGAATCTTGCAGAGAAAAAAGAACTTAAGACGAGCCTTTTTCCTGAATCAGACAGGCTATGGGAAAGGGCGGCCGCCGTCATACCGGCTGGCACGCAGACCCTCAGTAAAGGGCCTGACCAGTTCGTGAGGGGGATAACACCAAAGTATCTTAAAAAGGGCAGTGGCTCCCATGTATGGGACGTTGACGGCAACGAGTATATCGATTATCCGCTGGCCCTCGGGCCGATCCTTCTGGGTTACGACTACGCCCCGGTAAGCGAAGCGGTCATAAGACAGGTGAGGGAGGGCACCACCTTCACCCTGATGCACCCGCTTGAGGTAGAGGTCGCCGAACTGCTCAAGTCCATTATTCCATGCGCCGAGATGGTCAGGTTCGGCAAGAACGGCGCTGACGTCACAAGCGCGGCGGTAAAGGTAGCGAGGGCATATACCGGCAGGGACCATATCGCGTACTGCGGCTACCACGGCTGCCAGGACTGGTACGCTGTCGTCACTCCCAGGAACAAGGGCATCCCGAAGGCGCTTGCCGAGTACATGCACCCGTTCGATTACAACCGGATAGAGTCCCTTGAGAAGGTTTTCGCAGAGCACTCCGGCAAGATCGGCTGCGTGATAATGGAGGTCCCAGGGACAGACCCGGCGATCGACCCCATGACCGGGAAGAACTTCCTCCAGCTCGTGAAAGAAGCAGCCAACAGGAACGGCGCTCTCTTTGTCCTCGATGAGATAGTAACCGGTTTCAGGTACTCTACCGGCGGGGCGCAGAAGTATTACAACGTCGTCCCGGATCTTGCCTGCTTCGGCAAGGGCATGGCCAACGGCTTTGCCATATCCGCTATAGCCGGAAGGCGCGAGTTCATGAAAGAGCTTAACGAGGTCTTCTTCTCCATGACATACTCCGGGGACACCATCGGGCTTGCCGCCGCCAAGGCTACCATAAACGAGGTGCTTGCAAAACCTGTCGTCGAGCACATATGGGAGATGGGAGAGATGCTCCATAAGGGCATCAACGGCTTTGCCGAGAGCATCGGCCTTCCTTTCATGATAACCGGCAAGCCGCCCAGGGGAGGCATCTCCGCAAAAGACAGCTCTGGTAAAGACGACCTGCTCCTTAAGAGCGTATTCCTCCAGGAGACGGTCAAAAGGGGCATCCTTTACGGCGGCCCTGTTTTTATAAGCTATTCACATACCGCCGAAGACATACGGAAAACGATAGACGCCTCCTGCGAATCCCTTGAGGCGCTCAAGAAGGCGATAGAGAGCGGCGACCCGGCAAGCGTCCTCGAAGGCGAGCCTGTCGGAGTGGTATTCAGGCAGAGGAACTGAAGTAAAAAGAAGAGGAGAAAATGGCAGATGATAGCAGATACCAGGGTCCTCGTCGTTGGCTGCGGTTCCATAGGCAGGCGTCATATAAAAAACCTGAGATCATTGGGGATAAGGAGCTTCATACTGTGCGACACAAGCGAGGAGAGGCTCAGCAAGGCGGCTTCCGGCATCGATAACCCGGTCCTGACCACAAAGTTTTCGTGCGCCGTAGCCGAGATGCCTGAGGCGGCTGTAGTATGCACGCCTTCATCGCTCCACCTTGAAATGTCGATGGAGCTGGCGAAGAACGGGGTCCACCTGCTGATAGAGAAGCCCCTTTCGCATACCCTGGAAGGCATAAAGGAGCTTGAGCATCTCGTTGAGGAGAAGGGTATAGTGGCCATGATGGCCATGTGCTACAGGTTCCATCCTGTATTCACCCGCATCAAAGAGCTCCTTTCCTCGGATGCGATAGGCAAGGTCTATCACGTGAACTACTTCGGAGGCCATTACCTTCCGGACTGGCACCCCAACGCGGATTACAGGGTAGAGTACGCCGCGAGGAAAAAGCTCGGTGGCGGGGTGGTCCTGACCAGCATCCATGGCCTCGACAATATCAGATGGCTCCTGGGCGAGGTCGAGGAGGCCCATGCCTTCGTCGACAAGGTGAGCGACCTTGAGATGGACGTCGAGGACCTCGCCACAGCCGTGATGAGGCTCAGAAACGGCGTTTACGTGAACTGGCAGACCGATTTCCTCCAGAGGGCTAACCAGCACAGGATGGTAATAGCAGGGTCAAAGGGGACGATAAGGGCGAACTTCATCGACGGAACGGTAGAGACCTTCTCCGCCGACTCCGGGGCCTGGCGCTCGGCCAGGCTTACGTTCGAGACGAACGACATGTACGTCGGCGAGATGAAGCACTTCATGGACTGCGTTGACAGGCGCATTGCCCCATGCCCGGATGTCAAGGATGGGCACATAACGCTCAAGTTAGCCCTTCAGGTCAAGGGTTCGAGAAACCTCCACGATGAAAGGGAAGGGGTATGCAAAACGGCGTGACTTTCTGGACAGAGGGCGGGTCGTCCATTGGCATGGGGCACGTGATGCGGTGCGTTCATGTCGCCCGCGCGCTTGAAAGTGAAGAGCTTCCCCTTCATTTCCTCGTCAACAACGAAAGGCCGGTTATTGAGAGGCTCAATTCAGAGGCGCTCTTTCATATCACTTATCCGTTGACTGGCGCTCACGCGAGCCACCTCTCCGGCGGCGTTGTCGTGATAGACACCAAGAGGGACGTGAACGTGCAGGTGCGCCACCTTAAGGAGGACGGCAAGAAGGTAGTCCTCATAGACAACAGGTCTTCCGTTGACGCCGACGCGGTCGTCATGCCGACCCCGCTTTACAGCGGCGGCAATGAGAGGGGCCTCTTTTCAGGGAGCGATTACATCATAATAGGCGATAACTTCAGAAAGGCGTGCACTCTCAAGACTCGCAAGCACTCGCTTCCGTTGAAGGTGCTTGTCACAATGGGAGGGTCAGACCCGTTTGACCTGACCGCGATGGTCTTGAAGGCGCTCCATGACGTCGAAGGCATAGAGGTAACGGTTGTAATAGGCCCGGCGTTCCGTAACGCGGAGGGTGATTGGCCGAAGGACGAGAAGTTCAGGTTCGTCCGAAATGTCAAGGACATGGCCCCGCTCATGCGTGAGGCTCATATAGGCTTCACAGCGATGGGCACAACGGTATTTGAGCTGGCTTACATGGGCGTGCCATCTGTGATTATCGGCAATTATGCGGACGACAGGGCAGACCTCGATTCAATCAGGAAGCTCGGCATCTGCTTGAGCCTCGGCTTCTACATGGACGTAAAGCCATGCCACATAAAAGAGGCTGTAGACTTTTTCAGGAATGAACGCGCTTACGATGATATGTCTATTAACGCGCGCCGTTTGACCGATGGGAAAGGGGTCTCGCGGATCGCGGGGCTTGTAATGTCGCTTCTCAATGGCTTGAGATCTCCGGGGGAGGAAATGAAATGGGCCACAAAGGGAGCCTGATATGCGGCACGAACGGCTTCCGCGTGATTGACTGCGCGGACTGCGGCTTCATCCATATCGACCCTGTCCCGCGCCCGGAAGAGCTTCAAGAGGTCTACGGCGAGGAGTATTACAGGGATGAAAAGCCCCTTTTTATTGAAAGGGTCATGGAAGATCTACCCTGGTGGCAGGGCGTCTATGATGACAGGTACGATTTTCTTGAATCGAAGCTTCCATTGGACAGGCGCGCTATCCTCGACATAGGCTCTGGCCCGGGCTATTTCCTCAAACGCGGGATGGACAGGGGGTGGAAGTGCCTGGGTGTAGAACCTTCAAGGCAGGCTGCAGCGCACTCTAAGGGGCTCGGCCTGGAGGTGAGTAACGCTTTCTTTAACAAAGATACCGCCTCGTCGCTTGCGAGCAAATTCGACGCGGTCCACCTCTCAGAGGTCCTTGAGCACGTCCCCGACCCGGCAGGAATACTCAAGGCCGCAGCCGGCGTGATGGAGACGGGCGGCGTTATATGCTGCGTGGTGCCCAATGATTTCAGCCCCGTGCAGAAGGTCCTTACGGAAAAACTCGACTTCAGCCAGTATTGGCTGGCCCCGCCCCACCATATAAACTACTTCAGCTTCCCGACCTTGACAAAGCTCATGGAGAGGTCAGGGTTCAGGGTCATAAATTCGACGTCGATGTTCCCGATAGACTTTTTTCTGCTCATGGGCGACAACTACGTCGGCAATGACGAGGTCGGAAGGGCAAGCCACGCGAGGAGGAAGAAGCTCGATATTTTTCTTAATGAGCCCGGCCTCAGGGACTTCAGGAAGGAAATGTACGAGTTAATGGCGCGACACGGCATCGGCAGGGAAATGGTCATATACGGGGTGAAAAAGTGATCGACAACTGCATGATATGCGGCAGCGGTGAGGCAAGGCCTGCGGCAGAGGTATCAGGGTACAGCTACGTAAAATGCGCAGGATGCGGTGTCGAGAGGATGGGGGCCTATCCCACGCCCAGGGAGATAAGCGACTTCTATGAAGCCGGGTACATGAAAAAAAGGGCCGATAACCCGTCTATACATATCCATTTTTCAGATGAGTACAGGGAGGCGTACTTTGCCGAGAAGGACCTTACATTCTCTGACCTCCGCCTGGCCCCGTCAACGCTTGCCGGAAAGCGGGTCCTTGACGTAGGCTGCGCCAACGGGCAGTTTGTGGAGTATATGAGTAGAAGCGGCGTAGAGGCCGAGGGCATAGATATATCGAACGAGATGGTCGGTGTTGCAAGGCAAAAAGGGCTCAACTGCGCTGTCCGTGAGCTGACTGATATGGATGGAGAGTACGACCTTATAACCATCTGGGACGTAATAGAGCACATGATAGATCCGAAAGCTGCGGTCGGGAAGGCGAGGGCTCTTCTTTCACCCGGCGGCGAGATCATCATCCAGTCTCCGTGCACAGGTATGATATCCGAACTTTTCGCGGGAAAGTGGCTCTACTACATGCCGGTAGAGCACATACACCTTTTTTCGCAGGAATCGCTCTTCGACCTCCTTTCCGGCGCCGGGTTCTCGGTTGTAAGCTGGGTGAGGTTCGGGAGCTGCAACCCCAAAGGCTCCATACCGGACGTCAACAAGAGGGCGATGGACACCATAGCCAAGCGCCTGGGGTTTGGGGACACCATTGCCGTGAGGGCAAGGAGGATAGGGTAGTGATGGACAGCTTTAGCCTCAAGGGTAAGACCGCGCTTGTCGTTGGCGGAGGAAGCGGCCTCGGGCAGGCGATAGCCATAGGGCTCGCCGGCGCAGGAGCCTCTGTCATCGTATCCGGCAGGGACAAGGCCAGGCTCGGCGCTACCGTCAATATGATAAAGGAAAAAGGCGGAGCTTCTTTTGCCGTTCAGATGGACGTACTCGATAGCGCCTCCGTCACAAAGGGCGTAACGGAGGCCGTAGATATAAACGGTGGAATAGACATACTGGTCTACTCGGCAGGCGCCCACCTTAAAAAGCCAACGCTCGAGGTAACTGACGAGGAGTGGGGCCGGATAATAGATACGAACCTCACGGGGGCCTTCAGGGTCTGCAGGGCCGTCGGGGCGCAGATGGTCAGGCAGGGGCGCGGCAAGATGATAAATATAGCCTCGCTCGGCTCTTTTGTCGCGTTGAAGGACGCTGCCGCGTATACGTCGTCAAAGGCGGGTATCGTCCTTTTGACCAAGAACCTCGCGGTTGAGCTTGCTCCTTCTGGCATACAGGTAAACGCGATAGCTCCTGGAGTATTCAAGACGTCTCTGAACGAGAGCGTGCTGGTAGGAGAGAGGCTCGAGAGGATACTCTCCAACACGCCGATGAAGCGGCTCGGCAGGGTCGAAGAGATCGCCGGGACCGCGGTATTTCTCTCTTCATCGGCATCTGATTTCATAACGGGCGCGGTGATCCCGGTGGACGGAGGCTTCCTGGCATGGGGGATATGAGGAAAAGATCGATAATGATCCTCGGAGCCGGGGTGATGCAGATACCGCTTATAAAAAAGGCCCGCGACCTCGGCCTCTTTGTCATCGCCACAGATAAGAACCCGGAGGCCGAAGGCCGTGCTTCCGCAGACCATTATGCTGCCATCGATATAAAAGATGCCAGGGCGCACGCTCTATGGGCAAAAGCCAACAGGGAAAAGTACAACATATGCGGCGTGGTGGCAGGGGCTGACGTTGCGATAACAGCCGCTACGGTATCTAACGCCCTTGGCCTCCCCGGAATACCTGTAGATGTAGCGGAGAGGTCGAATAACAAGTGGCTCATGAAAAAGAGGTGGCTTGCCGACGGTGTAGCCACCCCTTACGCGGAGGAGGTCGAAAGCCTCGCTGAGGCCAGGGCCGCGGCTGAAAAGGTCGGTTACCCCTGCATGGTCAAGGCCATAGATAACGCCGCGTCAAGGGGTTCAAGGAGGATAGATTCAGGTGCGGAGCTTGAAGACGCGCTCATCGACGCCAAAAGACACTCCTCGACAGGTACCGCCCTTATAGAGGAGTTCGTCGTTGGGGAAGAGCAAAGCGTTGAGCTTATAATCCACAACGGGGTCCATTACAGGTTTGGCATTGTTGACAGGCACTTCGGCTTCCAGCCCTTTCCGATAGAAGTAGGCCATACAAACCCGACGAGACTTTCCCTGAACATCCAGGAAAGCCTCTACAGGCTCGCAATCGAAGCCGCCGCTTCCCTTGGCATCGAGTTCGGCCCGTATAAGGCCGATACCATCATGACGAAAAGGGGGCCGATGGTCCTTGAGCTTCCCGCGAGGCTTTCCGGCGGCTTCCATTCGCAGTACACGACACCGCTTGCCACAGGGCTTGAGCCGCAGAAGATGGCCATAGCGCTCGCCGCCGGCCTCGATATTAAAAAGGAATTTTTCGTGCCGTCGCGCGCGAGGGTCACCGTTTGCAAGGCCGTCTTCCCTGAGCCCGGAAAGGTCATGTCGATAGAGGGGCTTGAAGAAGCCAGGGCGCTTTCCGGGGTCGATGAGATATTTCTCATGGTCAGGCCGGGGGAGGAGATAGCGCCATACAGGAATTGCGGCCACAGGGTCTGCTATATAATAGCGAGCGGCGCCGACTACAATTCCGCGGATGAGAGCTGGCAGATGGCCGCTTCGACCCTCAAGATAGTAACCGCCACGGAGAAGGCCTATGCGTAACCCCGTAAAGATGAACGCGGGCAGGGGAAGGGGGCTCAACAGGGTCTTTTCAGATGAGCTCAGCCCGCTTGCCCTTGATATGCTCGTCCTTGACGCTGGCGATTCGTTTGAGCTCGATACGGCTGGTTTTGAGACGGCTATCGTACCGATGAAGGCTCAGGTAGAGGTCCTGTGCGAAGGAAGGTTTTTCACGCTGAAAAGAGAAGACGTCTTCAGCTCTCGCGCCTCTTCCGTGTGCCTGCCAAGGGACTGTAAGGCGACGATAAGGGCCTCGTCCTATTCGGAGCTTGCGCTCTGCAAGGCACGGACAGATGAAAAGGGTGAAGCCTTTCTCGTCTCTCCCGCGCAGGTGCGTGAGAAGACAGTCGGCAGGCAGTTATGGGAGAGGAAGGTAGTCGATATAATAGGCCCTGACCAGAACGCCTCCCGGTTAGTCCTGGGCGAGACCTTCAACCAGCCTGGGGGCTGGTCGAGTTTCCCGCCGCACAAGCATGATACCCCCGTACCAGGCCATGAAGTCAGGATGGAGGAAGTTTATCTTTTCCGGCTTAACCCCGCGGAGGGGTTCGGCACCCAGACTATTTACGGGGAAGAGGGGTCGTTCTCTTTCATGGTCGGGGATTATGACGCTGTGACTATTCCATGGGGCTATCACCCGGTCTCCGCCATGCCCGGCTATGGCCTCTACTATCTCTGGTTCCTTGCCGGGGACGGCAGGACCTTGATGCCCAACACAGACCCGAACTTTAAGTGGCTGGAGGAGAGATAGATGCTCAGCCTTTATACCCTTTTCCACTGTAACCTCGCCTTCTCTTCCATCCCGAGGGAGCACTTCCCGGCGATAATCGAGAGGTGCTACGCGCCGATACTCGCTCTCGCTGAGAAGGGCTTCCCGGTAGCCCTGGAGATGACCGGCTGGACCCTTAAAGAGGTGAACAGGATCGACCCGGCCTTTCTGGAAAGGCTCCGGTCGTTATTGCACGATGGAAAATGCGAGTTCATAGGATCGGGCTTTTCACAGGCCATATTGCCTCTCATCCCAGCCGAGGTGAACAGGTGGAACCTTGAGCTTGGAAATAAATATTACCATGACCTGCTGGGCAGGAGGCCGAGGATAGCCCTCGTGAACGAGCAGACCTTCTCAAGGGGGATAGTAGACCTCTACAGAGACGCAGGGTATGAGGCCCTGATAATGGACTGGAACAACTCATTTCAGCATAACAGGTATCCAAAGGAATATAAGTATTACCCGCAGAGGGCCGCGGGCCTTTCTTCCGACATAGACGTCATCTGGAGCCATTCCATCGCCTTCCAGAAGTTCCAGAGGTGCGTGCACGGCGAGATAAGCGAAGCCGAGTACCTTGATTATCTCTTCTCTCATGCCTCCACCGGAGAGCGCGGCTTCCTCGTCTACAGTAACGACGCGGAGGTCTTTAGCTACAGGCCCGGCGGAGAGCCTACGAAAGAGGACGAGTACTTAAGGATATCCGCGCTCCTTGAGAAGATAGCGGCAGACCCACGGGCCTCGCTTGTAACCCCGGGAGGGCTTCTCAAGTCCCTGAAGGGTAACCCTGACTCCGGCAACATCATTCAGCTTGAATCGGCTGAAACGCCCATAGTCTGTAAAAAGCAGGAGAAGTATAACCCTCTTCGCTGGGCGGCAACCGGCAGGGACAGCGTACATCTCAATACCGAATGCCACAAGGTCTATGAGAACCTGAAGGCCCTCATAAGGCAGGGCGCCCTTGAGAAGGAGGCGATCGATGACTTCAAGGAAGTACTATGCGACCTGTGGGGGAGTGACTTCAGGACAAATACCATAGATGAGAAGTACGCGTACTTTCAGAACAGGCTCGGTTGGCTGAAGATGGAGACAGAGCGCCTCCTCGGGAACCACCAGCACAGGACCCCTCTTTTGGCCTGGGTATACGGCAGCAGCACAGTCGCTCACGCGCCCTCTACCCCGGACGAGGAAGAAGGCACAAGCGTCTCCGGAGAGTTCAGGCCAGAGGCGGTCTCGTCGGAGAACGTTCTCAAGGTATGCACCCCGAAAGTCCATGCCGAGTTTATCGCTAACAAGGGCTATGCGCTTAAGTCGCTTGTCTTCCCTGACGTTTCAACCTCGCCGCTACTCGGCACATTGCCCCACGGCCACTATGAGGACATAAGGCTCGGCGCGGATTTCTTCAGCGGCCACCTCATCCACACCACTCGCGAAGGAAAGCAGACTACCGACTTGATGAAATCGCAAGTCGAGGTAAAAGAAGAACGTGAAAAGGTGAGCGTGATCATAAAAAGCCAGCTTGGGATAGGTATCCTCTGGAAGAGATACGAGATCTCAAGGTCTGCCCCGGAGATTAAGCTTACCTACAGGCTAAAGGTCAACGGTCTTGTGGCCTCGTCGCTCCGGGCTGGGATATTTACGCTCGTTCCTTCCGGCTTTGACCGCGACGATCTCTGGTTCGAGACGGTCAACGGCGGGGCCGGGGCCGAGAGGTTCTACCTCAAGGGGCATGATCTGTCGCACGAAGAGCCGGTAAGCCAGAGCGTGTCGGCGAGCTCATGCCTCGGCGCCACCGAAGGCTGGATAAGGATAGGAGACAGCAGGAAATCTATTGAGATATCTACCGACAAGTCCAGGCTCTATACTGTTCCGATGATAAGGTACATGGAGCTTCCGGGTGAGGACTCGTTCTTCATGAGGGTATATCATTCTCTCGGCGAGTTCGACGATACCGCATGGTGGGTCTGGCGGGGCTACAATGAGGCTGAATTTACCGTGAAGGCCAAAAGGAGCTGAAAAAGATGGATATTCTTGACAAGAATATCGAAGCGATACGTAAGAATAACATGGACCTGGCTCTGCGCCTTTCCGGCTATAACGGAGAACCGGTCCCGATAGAGCAGTCCAGGTCCGGGGCGCCGACATTTAAATACCAGGGCCGCCTCTTTCACAGCTCCTATGACCCGGTGAAGGAGGCTCTTTTGCAGGCCGACGAGATTCTCTCCAGAAAGCCCGGCTGGGTGCTCCTTTTCGGGTTTGGCTGCGGACACCTCGCTCAGGCGCTCCTGAAAAAAGGCAGGAAGAACATCATCGCCTACGAGCCATCTGCCGAGATACTCGCTGGTGCCGTTGCCGGATGCGACCTCGCACGGCTTTTAAGCGAAGTAGACGTCTACGATAATCTTCCGGAGTTTCTCGCCAGGGTAAGGTGCATAGACTGCTTTGAGGACATATTGTGCTACAGCACAAACCCATATAAGGCTGCTTTCCCACGGGAGTTGCTTGATTTCATAAGCAAGGTCAACAACGCCCAGACGATGAACAAGGCAGGCGTTTGTACCGATATAAGCTCCAGGGATAAATGGGTCGAGAACTACCTTGAAAATATGAAGTATTTCCCGGCTTGTCCGCCTGTGGATACGCTTAAAGGCGGCTTTCACGGCGTACCGATGATAATAGCCGGGGCAGGCCCTTCGCTTAAAAAGAATGCGCACCTTCTGAAGGAAGCGAAAGGCAAGGCCGTGATCGTCGCGGCTATCACCGCCTATAAGCCGCTCCTGAAGTACGGCGTTGTCCCGGATTTCATCATAGCCTCGGAGAAGGTAGACCTCCCTGAGTACTTCGCATATGATGAGAACGACCTTGAGACAAGGCTCATACTCGGGGACGCCTCGCACCCGGATATGTTCACAAGGCAGGTCGGCGGGAAGTTCGTTTTTTTCAGCGCCTACTCTGCCCTGAGCCAGGAGCTTGCGCGCCATTGGGGCTCTCATTACTTTCCGTCGATCGGCGGAAGCGTTACGACCGCGGCCCTTGATATAGGCGTGATGTTCGGTTGCGACCCAGTCATCTTCGTGGGGCAGGACCTCTCCTTTGGCGAGGGGGCCACGCACGCGCCCGGAGGCGTTTACGTCAGCCAGGATATAAAGATAGACAGGGAAAAGGGAGAGGTCCTGATCGAAGAGGATTATGTGACCCTCAAGGAGAAGGCAAAGAGCAGGTTCAATCTCCTGTGGCTCAAGGGCCTTGATGGGAAGCCGGTGGCGAGCAAGTACGACTGGGTGACATTCCATCAATGGTTTGAGGACTATATGGCGCATATGAAGAAGATTGGAAACGCTACAAGGGTGCTTAACGCTACCGAAGGCGGCGCGTATATCGAAGGCATGGAGCACGTGACCCTCAGAGAAGCTCTTGAGAGGCATATAAGGGAAGATCTTCCGATAGAAAATATAATCCGGCAGGCCGTCGCTGGAAGGCAGGCCCCTGATATTAAAGCGGTCGCCGCGTCTCTGGAGTCCATGCAAAAGGGGCTAAAGGAAATGCGCGTTTCAGCCGATTCTATAGTCAAGGAAGCGGAGCAGATAAGGAAGTCGGTCACCGGGGGGCAGGCAGGCCCGGATGCCATTAAAAGCGCGGATAGGATAAAAAGGCTCGAGGATAAGCTCTTCAAGGACGCGGAGAAGTCGACTTTTATATGGGAATCGCTCATGACGACCACTTACAAGCTCAAGGAATACCTTAGACGACGAGAGGGCGGGGAAAACGAGGCGAGTGTCAGTAAGGAGATTGAGACCATCTCCGAGGCCTACAGGGATGTTTCAAGGATGTGCGGACGCTATGCACAGGTCCTCTGGGGCTCGGCAGAGGGGTTGAAGAAAGCTCAAGGCTCTTGTGGCCGGGCAAGCGTTGCCGCCTTATGATAAAAAACGATAGGAGTGAGGTAATGACCCAAGTTTACCTGGATGGCATAAGGCTGGATTTTGAGGATAAGGGCAATGATTCCACCATCGGCGAGCTTATCGACGCCGTGGAAAGGGACCTCACTGGCAACAGGAGGTTCGTAATGGAGCTGTGGGTCGACGGCGAAAGGCTCTCTGAATGGAGGGGGAGCAAGGTGCTCAAAAGGCCCATTTCGGGCTATGAGGACTTCAAGCTCAACACCGCCTCGATGGAAGAGGTCGCTCTCGAAGGGCTCGACCTTGTTCAGGAGTATATCAGGGTCACAAGGGATAACGTCCCTTTATGCGTCGGGGAATTGAGGGTAGGGGGCAGCACCAGGGCAGACTCTGCCTTCGCGTCCATCTTCGATGGGCTTGTAGAGATCTTGAGGACGATGGACGCCCTTGCCAGGGGCGGCGAGAAGTACAATATGGACCTCTTCATGGAGAATCCGGCCTCGTACTTCAATGCGATAATGAGGTGCCTTGAGGAGATGAAGCAGGCCAAAGAGAACGGCGACAGCGTCCTTCTGGCCGACCTCCTCGAATACGAACTCCAGCCCTTCCTGGAGGCCATGGAGGAGAGGATTTTTCACTTTAACGCGTAGAGGATCGATTTTGCCCTCAAGTCGTAGCTCTGGGGCGCCGATAAAGTAACAAAGGATTCAGACAAACAGGGCCGGAAGGGAGGAAGAACAGAGTTAAAGGCCGGGTGCTGATACCCTGGAAGCAAAAAACAAAAAACGGCAAGGATGCCGGATCAAAACACTAAGGAGGGTATTACAAATGTCACTTACCATCAATACCAACGTATCGGCTCTTATCGCTCAGCAGAACCTGGCTACTTCCAACGCACAGCTCAAGGTAAGCGTACAGAGGCTTTCTTCCGGTTACAGGGTCAACAGCGCAGCCGACGACGCCGCGGGCCTCGGCAGGGCCGACCAGCTGAGGAGCCAGTCCAGGATGATCCAGGCCTCCATCAGGAACATCAACGACGGCGTCAGCGCCATGGAAGTGAGCGACAAGGCCGCGGAGCAGATAACCAATATCGTGACCAGGATGGGTGAGCTCGCCGCTTCCGCCGCGCAGGGCACCCTGGATTCGACCAACAGGTCCTATTACTCCGATGAGTTCGACACGCTCATCAACGAGATAGACAGGATAGCCAACACCACGGAGTTCGGCGGCTACAAGCTCATAAACGGCAACGAGACGTCGATATCCATGTATATCGGCTTCAAGACCTCGGCCGACGACAGGCTTACCGTCACTCTCGCGGCCCTTACCGCCGGTACGGCCCTGGGCCTGTCAGCCGGCCTTCTCGACACCCAGGCTGGCGCCCTGAGCGCCATCAGCTCTGTAAGCACCGCGCTCAAGACCATAAATGACGCCCGCGCGGTATACGGCGCTTCGACCAACAGGCTTTCAGCCGCTCTTAGCAACCTCCAGGTGACCTACACCAACTACCAGGCCGCCGAGTCGAGGATCAGGGACGCTGACTTCGCCTTCGAGACCGCGCAGTACACCAGGAACCAGATAATGGTCCAGGCCGGCACATCGGTCCTTGCGCAGGCGAACTCGATACCGCAGAACGTGCTCTCGCTCCTCAGGTAATAAGCGCACCATTCAACAAGAGCCTCAAACGGGCGCTGGGAGGCCGCAGGGCCTCCCAGCCCACCCATGAGGAGGTAGTATGGGCATAGATATAAGCGCCATCAATTCGATCCAGAACGAGTACGCCGAGCACCTTAAAAAGGCTCAGGTACGGACACCTGAGGCAGTACGCGAACAGGGGACATCCCCAAAAGACGGCCCTGCCGGAGAGTTGGAGGCCGCAGCAGCCGACGTCCAGATATTTTTAAAAAGGCTTAATGCGGAACTGAGGTTCGAGGTCGACGGCGAGCTAAACGAGGTGCTCGTCAAGATTGTAGACCCTGAGACCAACGAGGTCATAAGGCAGATCCCGGCAGAGGAGCTTATTACGATAAGGAAGAGGATGAAGGAGCTTGTAGGCGTCCTCTACAGGAACAATACCTAAAAAGGCCCGCAAGGGAGGCTTCCATGAGCATCACCGCCACTTCAGGCGTAGTCAGCAATATAGATTATCAGTCGCTGATAACACAGCTCGTCAATGTCAGAAAATATTCCATTAACCAGCTTGAGTCGGAGAAGTCTGCGCTCAAGTCCGCCCAAACCGCGTATTCTAACCTCAGCACCAAGATAAAAAGCCTCATCACAGCCGCAGATGCCCTTAAGAGCGGCTCTGCCTTCAGTATCTTCAAAACAACTACAAGCGAAAGCTCGTATTTTACGGCTACCGCAGGCTCGACCTCGGCGGCTGGTTCGTACGAGGTGACCGTCAATAGCCTCGCAAAGGCTCACAGGATAGCCGCCGACGGTGTGGCAACAGACACCACCGTCATAGCCTCTGCCGCAGGTTCTTTCAGTTTCCAGGTCGGATCCGGCGATGTCCAGACCGTCTCAGTGGACTCGACCACCACCCTTGCCGGCCTCCGGGACTCCATAAACGCCCTCGATGCAGGGGTCAGCGCCACTGTCGTGAACGAAGGCACAGGCGCCAATCCATACAGGCTGGTGCTCACGAGCGATACGACCGGCACTGGCGGCGCGGTCACCATCACACAGAACGATACAACCCTTGCCTTCTCGACGACCCTCCAGGCCGCGCAGAACGCCTCTGTCACGGTTGACGGCATCACCTTCACAAGGAGCACGAACAGTGTCTCCGACATAATCACCGGCGTTTCGCTCGACCTCACCGTCGCCGACCCGCTTAAGACTATAACGCTTACCGTAAGCAGGGACTCCGAGGAGATCGGGAAGAAGGTAAAAGCCATCGTCGACGCGTACAACGGTGTTGCAAGTTACGTAAAGGCTAACAACAGGTATGACAGCGAGACCAAGAAGGGAGGGCCCTTCTTCGGAGACGGCGTTGCCAGGAGCGTCTGGGAAGACCTGAGGAGGATAATGACCTCGGCCGTAAGCGGCCTGCCTGATAGCATGAACAGGCTGCAGCATGTAGGCGTCAAGACCGGTGATGACGGTCTCATGGCTTTTGATTCGTCTGCCTTTTCAACAGCCCTCTCCGGGAGCTACGATGACGTAGTGAAGATGTTCGTGAAGGGTGAGAGCATTTCCGGCTTCGGCGACCTCCTGTATGAGGCGGCAAGCGATATCGATGATTTTGTCGACGGCAGGATAAAGGGGCGCCAGAACGGCATTGACAAGAACATCAAGAGGCTGGATGATGATATAAGGGAAAAGGACGCTCAGCTTTTCATATATGAAGAGCAGCTTAGGAGCCAGTTCACCACGCTTGAGACCATGCTTGCCAGTTTGCAGTCGCAGAGCAACGCCTTGGTCAATTACTTCGGGGGTTAATTGATGAACGGTGTATCCAGATACCGGAACGTCCAGGTCATGACCGCTGACAAGGTCACTCTGGTGATCATGCTTTATGATGGGATACTGCGCTTCAACAAGCTTGCGCAGAAGGCGGTTGCCGATGGCGATATCAAGGGCAGGGGGACGCACCTCAACAGGTCCCTTGAGATAATAGGCGAGCTGGCCAATTCCCTTAACAGGGAGGAGGGCGGCGAGATAGCCGGCAACCTCTCCAGGCTCTACGATTTTTGCGCCATGTGCCTTACAGAGGCCAACCTCAAAAACGACGCGAGCATGATCGAGGCGGCAAACAAGGTGATAACCGAGCTTAAGGCCGGCTGGGAGGCGATCTCAGCGGATAGACATAAGCAGGAAAGCCCCTCTGCCGCAAGGAGCATCAGCTGTGGAGTATAGCAGGGGCGAGTGCCTTGAAAAACTTAACAGGTTGCTTGAAATATCAACGCTACAGGTACGTTTTATAAAGGAAAACCGCTTGGAAGAGTTGTTGCTTTGTCAGGCGGAAAGGGACCTCCTTTTTTCATATCTTTCTCAAAACAGTCCTCACAGGGGTGACCCGGAGCTTAAGGCGTTGGCCGACAAGATCCGCGAAAACGACAAGCGTCTGCTCTCAGAGCTCTCAACAGTAATGGGCTCCACCTCCTCGAGGCTCGGACATTTGAAAACCGGGCGCAGCGCCATCAAGGCATACGGCCAGGGCCAGGGCCCTGAAAAACGAACCATCGGCTAACAAAAAAACAGGCCATCTCACGCCTGTATGTCTCCTCGGACCTCTCATAAACACATCTTATTTCGCCTCCCCGCCCTCTATGGCCAGAATCTTTCCAGCATGATGTTTTTTTTATAGTTTTTTTGTTAAAAAGAGTAAAAAAAGGTTAAGTTTGCATGCCCTTCTGTCGATATGAGATTGTCAGATGATCCAACAGGGGGTTTTTCTGTGGTCAAGATAGATAGCGCCATCGCCTCGCAGTCTTTACAGGGCTATGAGAAGCCTAAGGAGAAGGAAGCGGAAAGAGAGCTCCGCAGCGCTGACACAGTCAGCATCTCCGCTGAAGGCAAAAGGCGTCATATCCTCGGGCACGTGCTGGCTAATATCTCCGAGCCGGTCAAGAGGGATAAGAAATGAGCATGCGCTGAGCGTTGCCGCATGCGCGCTTGCGCGGACGCGCCCAGGTCTCGCCTGAACGCGTCTTAAAAACTTTTGAGTCTTTCAAAATAACGGTCGTTTAAAAAAGACAGCTTGTAATTATGGCTGACGAAAAATTCAAGATACTCATAACCGATGACGACCTCGACCTGAGGGAGCTACTTACTGAGGCCATAAGGAACTGGGGCTATGAGGTGTCGCTTGCCAGGGACGGCGAAGAGGCGCTTAAAAAGCTCAGGATGGACCACTTCCACATGGTCATCACAGACCTTATGATGCCGGGCATGGACGGGCTTGCCCTTCTCCAGCGCATAAGGGAGCTTGACAAGGACATACTCGTTATCATCATAACCGGCTACGCCACCATCGAGACCGCGGTAAAGGCCATAGAGAACGGCGCTCATGACTACATAGCCAAGCCGTTCAGGCTCGACGAGCTGATGGTAGTGATAAAGAACGCGTGCGAGAAGTTGAGGCTCATGATCCAGAACAGGGCCCTTCTGGAGGAGCTCAGGACCGCTTACGGCGAGATAGCCGTCCTCAAGAAGGCGCTCGGGACCGGCGACGCCATCGCGGCGGACGATCTCCAGGGCCACGACGTCGCAATTGACGCGGTGCAGCGCGAGGTAAACCCGTTGAGGCATCAGGAATATCTGAGGGAAGCCGACAGGTTCTCGAGGAAACCCTCACCCAAAACTTAGGAGAGGTCATACTTTGCAGGCGGCAACGGTTTTGCAGATAGAGCATATACGGATAATGCTCGTGGATGACGACTCGAACGTCAGGGAAGTACTTGCCGAGATACTGACCAGGAGGGGATGGAAGGTCTCGGAATTCAGCGGGGCGGAGGACGCGATCAAAGCGCTGCGTCACGAACACTTCGATGTTGTGCTGACTGATATCAATATGCCAGGCATGAGCGGGATGGACTTCCTGCACCTCGCAAAGGAAGCCGCGCCGGATATCCCGGTGGTGATGGTCACAGGCTACCCGTCCATAGACCTCGCGGTCGAGGCGATAAAGTTCGGCGCGGTGGATTTCCTGCCCAAGCCTTTCAAGGCAGAGGAGCTGGAGATCATCGTAAGGAAGGCGGTCGGCAACTCGAGGCTCGGAAGCAGGCCCGGTGACAAGACCAGGGCCATAGGCACTTTGCCGGACCTCGCGAGAAAGAGGCTCGAGGAGAAGATAAAGGAGCTTTCGATACTTAACACCATAAGCGAGTCTTTGGACGATGTTGACGAGAAAGAGGATATCTTCAGGAAGACCATGGACATCGCCCAGATAATCTCCGACTCTGAAAAGGCCTTCGTGCTCGTGGCCGAGCAGGAAAACGGCGACCTTACAGTGAGGGGGGCTTCAGGGTACGACAATCCGATAACAGGCTACAGGTTCAGCCCCAAGACCGGGCCGTTCAGGGAGGTGTTGTCCAAGAAGTGCTACTCGTATATGATGGTTGACGGCGGGACGCTTGGTCCGCTCGTGCCTGGTACGGAGATGACCCCGGTCCTGCTGGCCCCGCTTATAATCAACAGGGAGGTCGTGGTCATACTCGGCCTTGCGGGAAGGTCCGGCGCCAAGGAGATAACCAACGACGCGCTTGCCCTTCTCCTTAACCTCACCGCCAAGGCGTCACTCAAGCTTGAGAACATAGCCCTCTCGGAGAACATATTCCAGAGCATCATAGGCGCGCTCAATTCGCTCCTGAACGCCCTTGACGCGAGGGACACCTATACGAAGGACCACTCCCAGAGGGTCACCCAGTACGCGGTCTCTATCGCGCGCTCCATGAACTGCCCTCAGGACGTAATCGACAGCATCAGCTTCGCGGGCCCGCTTCACGATATCGGGAAGATAGGCGTCCGCGACGATATACTCCTCAAGGGGGGGACCTTCACCATTGAGGAGAGGGAGATCATGAAGGGGCACGTAGTGAGGGGCGAGGAGATATTAAGGCCGCTGAATCTCCTTAACTCGGAGAAGTCTGTCGTGCTCTACCATCATGAAAGGTGGGACGGGGAAGGATACCCCAGGGGCCTTGCCGGATGCGAAATACCGCTTGTGGCCCGTATCTTCAGCGTGGCGGATACCTTCGACGCCATGACCTCTACCAGGCCCTACAGGCATGCGCTCGGCCTCGAAGTGGCCAGGGAAGAGATAGTAAGGTGCCGTGGGACCCAGTTCGACCCCGATGTCGTGGACGCTTTCCTTGAAAGCGAAATACTGAAAGGGTAGCCAGATGGAAGAAAATACATCAACCGAAGCCAGGCGCGAGTACGTAAGGACGAACGACCTCATCCCGGTCTACTACGAGGTCCTTCGTGGAGATGAAGAATCCAGGTCCATACTGGACTGGGAGCTTCTTTTCGACGATATAGAGCCCAAGCCTGAGGAGAACCCCAAGCTATATGAGCTCCTCTTCGACATAAACCAGAAGCTCAACATCCTTTTAAACGAGATATCTGAGAAGAACGGGTTCAATCTCCCGGTGGCCAGGGAGGTCAATATCTCCGGAGGCGGCTTGAGGTTTATCGCCAAGGACAGGTTCGAGGCTGGCGCCAGGCTTATGCTCAAGACCTTTCTGCCGACCTACGCCCACGTCATAAGGCTCACGTGCGAGGTCGTAAGGTGTGAGCCTGCCGTTGGCGGCTACGAGGTGGCGGTCATGTACGCCGGCCTCGATGAGACCACCAGGGACAAGATAATAAAGTACATCTTCGCCAGACAGAGAAAGCTCCTTCGCACCGAAAAGGGAAAGCCCGAATAAATACCCCTATCTCTTAAGCATTTGCCTTGTCTTCCAACCCCGCGCCATCTATAATCAACAAAACGCGAAAAATGGGAACCTTTCTGTAGAAAGTGTTCTCCAATAAAGTCACACGCACTGTTGATATGCCGGACCTTTTAAAACAGGTAAAAGATACCATAAGGAAGCATGAAATGCTCTCCGGCGGAGAGGCCGTGGTAGCGGCGGTCTCAGGCGGGGCCGACTCCGTAGTGATGCTCCACGCCCTCTGGTCGTTAAGGGACGAACTCAAGCTTAAGATAATCGTCGCCCACCTCGACCACGGCCTCCGTGGAGCTGAATCGAGGCGTGACTATCTTTTCGTCAAGGGGCTCGCCAGGAGCATGGGCCTTCCTTTTGAGGGCAGGCGGCTTAAAAAAGGAACGCTCAAGGCCATCGGCGGCTCTGTGCAGGAGGCTGCCAGAAATATAAGGTACGAGTTCCTGGATGAAGTGGCGCGCAAGTTCAAGGCCGGGAGGATTATTCTCGGTCACACGCTTGACGACCAGGCTGAGACTGTGCTCATGCGACTTATAAAAGGCGCGTCACTTTCAGGGCTTACTGGCATACCTCCCAAAAGGGAGAAGTATATAAGGCCCCTTATCGAGACCAAAAGGGATGATATCGAGGGATACGCAGGAGAGGCAGGCCTTAAGTTCGTGGTCGACTCATCAAACCTTGAGGCTAAGTACCTTAGAAACCGGATAAGGCTCGGCCTCATCCCTGCCCTTAAAAAGGAGTATAACCCGAAGATAACAGAGACCATCGCAAGGACCGCGGCGCTCCTTGCCGATGATGACGATTATCTTGAAGGGAGAGCGAAAAAAACGCTCGACAGCGCGTTGGTCTCTTCCGTCAGAGGCTCTGTAACCCTCGACCGTAAAAGGCTACTTCGCCTCCATCAGGCGCTCTCATCCAGGGTATTTCTCATGGCGGCTCGCCTGTTGGGCAGGGAGACGGAGCTTTTGAGCGCCCACGTCGGGTCGTTTTTAAGCATTGTAAAGGGCAGGAGGCCTAACGCGTCGGTCAAGATGCCGGGCGGGCTCAGGGCAGAGCGGGTCTATGACAGGGTTACTCTTACGTGGGCGCTGGAGGAGGAATTCCCTGAGTACGAGGTAGAGATACTGGTCCCGGGAAGGACAATGATAGCAGGCGCAGGCGTGATAGTCGCCAGTATACTGAAGCCTCCATCCAGATTCAAAAGAGAGAAGGACGCGGCCTGGTTCGATTATGCACTGCTCAAGGCCTCTGGCCGCCTTATCGCCAGGCAGGCAAGGCCCGGCGACAGGATGGTCCCCTTCGGGATGAAGGGGAGGAGAAAACTCAAGGATATTTTCATAGACGAGAAGGTACCCATGGCAGATAGAAAGCGGACCCCGGTCGTCATTTGCGGCGAGTCTATCATCTGGGTCGCTGGCTTAAGGCAGTCTGCTGGTTTTCGGGTGGGCAAAGGTATCAAGAAGGCGCTTAAGCTGGAGTTTAGAAGGGAGTGACCATTTTCCCTTGAGATTTCCTATTGGATTTGTTAAATTCATATACTTTACAAGCCTTTTGCAGCGGGGGTGAAATGCTCAAGCCTTACAAGGGGATATGGCCCAAGGTCCATGAGAGCGCCTTTATCGAGGAGAGCGCTCAGGTCATCGGGGACGTGGAGATAGGCGAGGGCTCAAGCGTATGGTTTAACGCCGTTGTCCGCGGCGACGTCCATTACATAAGGATAGGCGCCTGGACAAACGTGCAGGACAATTGCACCCTGCACGTCACCAAGAATACCTATCCGCTCATCATCGGCAATGACATAACTATCGGTCATAACGTCGTGCTGCACGGCTGTACTGTAAAGGACAGGTGTCTTATCGGCATGGGCGCCATCATCCTCGACAATGCTGAGATAGGCGAGGACACTATCGTAGGCGCAGGCGCCCTTGTGACAGAGGGGGCGAAGATACCTCCCGGTTCTCTCGTGCTCGGCATGCCGGCGAAGGTGGTAAGGGTGCTTAGAGATGATGAAAAGGCACGCATACTCAAGTCAGCGCAGAACTATATAGAGTATTCCAGTAACTACGTCCAGCCCGGGGCCTCGGAGCCCCTTTCAGGAAGGAGTTAATGTTCCAAGACCTTTCTTTCTTAGGACTTATCCAAAAAGGCGGCATTACCGTTGTAGTGCTCGCGCTCCTCTCCGTCGTCTCCATCGCCATAATGCTCGAACGCGCCTGGGCCTTCAAGAGGTTCAGGAGGGATCTGTTCGAGCTCTTCCCGGCCATTAAAAGGGCGGTAAACGAAAGCGGCCTGCCTGCGGCATACCAGATGTGCAAGGCGAGCAGCTCTCCGCTTGCCCCGGTCCTCCTCTCCGGTTTTGAGAGGTCAGGGAAGGGCAAGGACGAGGTCTCTTCCGCGATGGAGCTTGCCGGCAGGATGGAGCTTACGAAGCTCGACAGGTACCTGGGTGTGCTCGGGACCATTGGTTCTACCGCCCCCTTCATAGGGCTTTTCGGGACAGTGCTCGGCATAATAAGGGCCTTCAGCGACCTTGCTATCGCCGAGGGCGCAAGCCCTGCGGCTGTGGCCGACGGCATAGCCGAGGCGCTTGTCGCCACCGCAGCCGGGCTTCTGGTGGCCGTTCCTGCTGTAGCGGCTTATAACTTTTTCGTGAGGTCGGCTGCCTCCCGCGCGCTCGAGCTTGAGACGTGCGCGTCCGAATTCATAGAGCCGATAGGCGCCAATGGGCTGGAAACCAAGAAATAGCCACGAACGCATGATGTCGGAGATAAACATCACGCCGCTTACCGACGTGATGCTCGTCCTTCTTGTCATATTCATGGTCACTACCCCGCTTATCATGACCAATGCGTTCAAGGTAAAGCTCCCAAGGGCGGTAAGCTCTGAAGCTGAGCCCGGAAAAGGCGCGATAGTCACGGTGAGCCAGGGCGGCGAGATAGCCTTGAACGGCAGCCCCGTCGCCATTGACAGGCTGAACGAAGCCTTGAAGTCATGGTTCGGCTCAGGAGGGGATAAGACGGTGGTCATAAGGGCTGATGGAGGGGTCCGCCATCATATCGTCGTAAAGGTCCTTGATACGGCAAGGCTTGCGGGGGCCGAGAGGCTCTCTATCGCCACAGAGCACGAGGCGGGCCGATAACCTGATGAGATACGCTTCGATCGACGTCGGCACAAATACCCTCCGGCTTCTTATCGCGGAGCCTGAAGGCAGAAATCTCAAGCCTGTAGTCTACAAGAGGAAGATAACCAGGCTCGGCGGCGGATATACCGAAGGCGCCGGGATCGGGACGGAGGCTGCGGCAAGGACTTTTGCCGCCCTTGAGGAATTCAGGGGTGAGATAGACAAGACAGGCGCATCGACTGTCATGGCCTTTGCCACAAGTGTCGTGCGCAGAGCCGCGAACAGAGAGTGGTTCACAGATGAGGTCCGCAGGCGCGCAGGGATCGATATAACGGTAATATCCGGCGATGAAGAGGCCCGCCTTTCCCTTGCGGGCGTCCTCTCCGTCATAGATGATAGAAGAGGCAGGAAGCTCGTGATGGACATAGGGGGAGGGAGTACCGAATTTATCGCCACACAGGACGGCGCGGCAGTTGGCGCGTGGTCGATGGAGATGGGGGTGGTGCACCTGACAGAAAAGCACCTTAAAACCGACCCCCCTTCAGAAGACGACCTCGCTTCGATCGAGGAGGAGGTCAAGGGTATTATCTCTGAGCTTAAATCCCGCATGAGGCGGGATGGCGTGGAAGTCGAAGAGTATTCAGGCGGCCGCCACGCCTCTTTCGTGGGCACCGCCGGGACCATTACCACGCTTGCCGCGATAGACCAGGACCTTGCTGTCTACGACAGGGCCAGGATAAACAATTATACGCTTAAGAAGGAACGCATAACGTCCATATACAGGTATATCGCGGGCCTTACGCTGGAAGAGAGGGAGCGGGTGCTGAACCTTGAAAAGGGGAGGGAAGATCTTATTATTCCCGGCACCGCTATAACCCTCCTGGCCATGGACGCGTTCGGTTTTACAGAGGCAAAGGTAAGCGACGCCGGGCTTCTCGAAGGGATAATAATCGACAGGCTAAAGCCCGGTGTCGTGGCGCTTAAATATTAGCAGGAGGTTTTTTTATGGAACCGCTGAAGATAAGGACGGCTTTGACGTTTGACGATGTCCTTCTGGAGCCCGCGTACTCGCAGGTGCTTCCGAGGGACGCGGACATATCGACCAGGCTCACCAACGAGATAAGGCTCAATATACCGCTTATCAGCGCGGCTATGGATACCGTCACGGAATCGAGGATGGCCATATCCATCGCTCTCGAAGGTGGAATAGGGATAATCCACAAAAACCTCTCCGTCGATGACCAGGCGGCCATGGTGGACAAGGTCAAGAAGTACGAGTCGGTCGTCATCACAAGGCCGCTTACATTGAGCCCGGAGCAGAAGGTGGCCGACGCTCTGGACATAATGAAGAAGGAGAACATCTCCGGCTTCCCGATAGTGAAGGACGGGGTCCTCGTCGGCATACTCACGAACAGGGACCTCCGGTTCGAGCTAAACCCGGCAAGGAAGATCTCGGAGATAATGACCAAGGACGTGATAACCGCCCCTTACGGCATATCCATAGAGAAGGCCAAGGAGATACTCCACAAGCACAGGATAGAGAAGCTCCCGGTCGTTGACGCCAAAAAGAGGCTCAAGGGGCTCATAACCGTAACCGACATCGTAAAGAGGGAGAAGTTCCCCAATTCATGCAAGGATAAGTACGGCAGGCTCAGGGTAGGCGCTGCTGTCGGCATATCGTTCGACAGGGAGGCAAGGATCGACGCCCTGTTAAAGTCCGGCGCTGACGTTATCGTCATCGACACGGCCCACGGCCACAGCAAGGGGGTCCTTGAAGCCGTGAGGTCCACGAAGAAGAGCTTCAACTGCCAGCTCATTGCCGGAAACGTCGCTACCGCCGAGGCGGCGGAGGCGCTCATGAAGGCCGGGGTGGACGCCATCAAGGTCGGGGTGGGCCCTGGGTCAATCTGTACGACAAGGATAGTGACAGGCATAGGCGTCCCTCAGATAACGGCGGTGGCCGATGTCGTCAAGGTCGCCAGGAAGAAGAACATCCCGGTCATATCGGACGGCGGCATAAAGTACTCAGGGGATGTCACAAAGGCGATAGCCTCTGGCGCCGATTCGATCATGATAGGCGGGCTTTTCGCTGGAACCGATGAAAGCCCCGGTGAAACTATCCTTTACCAGGGCAGGACGTTCAAGCTCTACAGGGGGATGGGCTCTATCGAGGCCATGAAAAAAGGCAGCAAGGACAGGTACTTCCAGGAAGACGTTGAGAGCGAGCTTAAACTCGTGCCGGAAGGCATAGAGGGCAGGGTCCCGCACAAGGGGCCGATAGCGGCTACCATCTTCCAGCTCATAGGCGGGTTGAGGGCCGGCATGGGGTACTGCGGTTCCAGGACGATCCCCGAGCTTCACCAGAAGGCCAGGTTCGTGAAGATTACCCCGTCGGGCTTGAGGGAGAGCCACGTGCACGACGTTACCATCACAAAGGAAGCCCCGAACTATAAGCAGGAGGTATGAGCCGTACCATACGGCAATATCCAGCTATGGACATACATTCACAGAAGATACTGATCCTCGATTTCGGCTCACAGTACACCCAGCTCATAGCCCGCAGGGTCAGGGAGGCAAAGGTCTACTGCGAGATACACCCCTACAACTGCGGCCCGGAGTTTATAAGGGACTTTAACCCCAGGGGCATAATCCTGTCCGGCGGCCCGTCGAGCGTCTACGACAAGGGCGCCCCGGTTTTGCCGAAGTCGTTCTTCGACGATGTAACCTCGCCTGTCCTCGGCATCTGCTACGGCATGCAGCTTACGGCGAAGCTCCTCGGAGGCAATGTCGAGCGCTCCATGAAAAGGGAGTACGGCGGGGCCGACCTCCATATAAAGAAGGCGGACGTCCTTTTTGACGGCCTTGGCAAGGGGCCCTTGCGTGTATGGATGAGCCACGGCGACAAGGCCCAGAAGCTCCCCGATGGCTTCAGCACCATCGGCACGAGCGAGAACTCGAGCATCTGCGCCATGCGGGACCGCGCGGGCCGCGTCTACGGGGTACAGTTCCACCCGGAAGTGGCGCACACGCCCAAGGGCGACAGAATATTGAGGAACTTCGTCATGAAGGTCTGCGGCTGTAAGCCCGCGTGGACCATGAAGTCGTTTATAGATACATCCGTTACCGCCATACGCGAGAAGACCGATGGCGCCAGGGTCGTCTGCGGCATAAGCGGTGGGGTAGATTCGGCGGTCGCCGCTCTTCTCGTACACAAGGCCATAGGGAGCCGCCTTACCTGCATATTCGTCGACAACGGCGTACTGCGTAAGGGCGAGGCTTCAAAGGTCGAGAGCACCCTTAAAAAGAACTTCAATATGAACATAAAGAGGGTCGACGCCTCAGAGCGGTTTTTAAAGAAGCTCAAGGGCGTCATCGACCCTGAGCGCAAGAGGAAGATAATCGGCGGCGAGTTCGTGAGGGTATTCGAGGAGGAGGCCGGTAAGTTAAAGGGCGTTAAGTTCCTGGCGCAGGGCACCCTTTACCCGGACGTAATAGAGAGCGTCTCCTTCAAGGGCCCGTCAGCCACCATAAAGAGCCACCATAACGTCGGCGGGCTCCTTAAGAAGATGAAGCTCGGCCTTGTTGAGCCTCTTCGGGAGCTTTTCAAGGACGAGGTGCGCTCTCTGGGCAGGGAACTCGGCATGAACGAAGAGATTGTCGGCCGCCAGCCCTTCCCTGGCCCCGGCCTTGCCATAAGGATCATAGGCGAGGTAACGCGCAAGAGGTGCGAGATATTAAGAGAGGCCGACGCCATCGTGCTCGAAGAGATAAAAGGCGCGGGCCTGTACTCAAGCATCTGGCAGTCCTTCGCGGTCCTTCTCCCCATAAAGACAGTCGGGGTCATGGGGGATGAGAGGACCTACGAGAACACGGTGGCGCTAAGGGCTGTAGAGAGCGTCGACGGCATGACAGCCGACTGGGTGAGGCTCCCGTATGACGTTATGGAGCGCATATCAAGGAGGATAATAAACGAGGTCAGGGGAGTGAACAGGGTAGTGTACGACATCAGCTCTAAACCGCCGTCAACGATAGAATGGGAGTAGCCAAGCATGGTTGAGGACCTCAAGGGCAAAGAGACCTGGCGTGTATTCCGCATCATGAGCGAGTTTATCGAGGGCTTCGACGAGCTATCGGACATCGGGCCAGCCGTCTCCATATTCGGCTCCGCGCGACTCGACAGCAACAAGAAGTACTACAAGCAGTGCGTGGAAGTTGCATCCCTTCTTTCAAAGAACGGCTACGCAGTCATAACAGGCGGCGGCCCGGGTATAATGGAGGCGGCCAACAAGGGAGCTTCGCACAACGGCGGCCTCTCCATCGGCCTCAATATAACGCTCCCAAGGGAGCAGAAGGCGAACAAGTACCAGAACAGGGCCCTTCACTTCAAGTACTTCTTCGCCAGGAAGGTCATGTTCGTAAAGTATGCGGTGGGCTATGTCTGCATGCCCGGCGGCTTCGGCACGCTCGATGAGCTCTTCGAGGCGTTGACCCTCATACAGACGCATAAGATCTACCCGTTCCCCCTCATACTCTTCGGGAGGGAGTACTGGGAGCCGCTCATGCATTTCATAAAGAACACCATGTTAAAGCACAAGACCATCGACCCGGATGACCTCGATTATATAGACATAACCGACGACCCGAATGAGGTCCTCGCCATCATAAACAGGCACATGGACAAGAAGACCAAGCTCATCAAGGGCGCGAGGCCCAAGGCCAGGGAAGAGGGCTCGACCAGGATGAAGAACAGGAAGATAGTCCCGTAAGGAGGGCTTATGTCAGAATGCGGCCATAACCACGACAGCCACGGCCATGAAGAAGAGCTTAAGGAGGTAACGGTCACCCTCGAGGAGGAGCAGATAGAGGCGCTCGAGGAGATGGCAGCCGAATACAGGGAGAAGCTCGGGCAGGCCTGGGACCTAAGCGCCATGCTGAGGGTCGCCGTGGGCCATTTCCTTACCAAGATGGGGAAGATGACTTAGAAGGCTGTTGAAAAACAGCCTGGTAAAGCAATCCATGGATGGATTGCCAAATTGCGAGACTTGAAAAATCGAGCAATTTGTAAGATTTGGACTGATTCATTCAGGCCAAATCTTAGTTGAAAAAGTCCTGGATGGACTTTTTCAACATCCTGTTAGAAGGCTGCCAAAGAAGTCCAATCCGGGGCGTACAAGTCACGTACGCCCCGTAAAACTTCCGCATAGTACGTCCCGCCACGCTTGACCAAACGAGAGCCGTTGATATACTTTACAGGTGCGGCTTCCTTATTCACCCATATCCTTATAGATAGCCAAAAAAAGCAGGGGTTGATATGAAGATGAAAGCGTTCTTTGTATCCTTTCTTTTGCTATTCCTTTCCGGCTGCGTCTTCATAACCATACCAGGGGTAGAGCCTCCAGCCGAGAAGACAATAGGCGGCAAGGGGGGGAATAAGGTCCTTTTACTGGACGTCTCCGGCATATTGAAGGACGATGACTCTGGCGGGCTACTCGGGGTCAAGTCGAGGCCGAACCTTACCGCGAGGATAAGGGAGGAGCTCGACCTGGCCGCCTCGGATGGGTCGGTACGGGCGGTAGTGCTCAGAATAAACACACCAGGCGGGTCGGTCACGACGAGCGACATACTTGCCCATGAGATAGAGAGGTTCAAAAAGAGGAAGAAGGTCCCGGTAGTGGCCGAGCTAATGGACATGGCAACCTCAGGAGGCTACTATATAGCATCATCAGCCGATATAATAATCGCGGAGCCGACTACCGTTACCGGGAGCATAGGCGTCGTCGCCTTCAGCGTGAACGCGAGCGGGCTCCTTGAGAAGATCGGCATCACCAACCAGACCATCAAGTCTGGGGCCTTGAAGGACATGGGCTCTCCGCTTCGCCCGATGACTGAAGAGGATAGAAAGGTGCTCCAGTCTGTCATAGACGGCATGTACGAGAGGTTTCTCGATAAGGTCATGGAAGGCAGGCCGGGGAGCTTCACCAGGGATGAGCTCAGGGCGGCCGCTGACGGGCGCATCTATACCGCGCGGCAGGCGCTTGATCTCAGGCTCATAGATTCCATCGGCTACCTCGACGACGCGATAGAGGCGGCGAAGAAGGCGGCCGGGATCAAAGAGGCCCGGATAATCACTTACGCGCATCCGAGGGCGTATAAGAACAATATCTACTCGGCCCTCGCCCCTTCCATAGGGCCGTCGTTGCCTGAAACGCTCGTTATAAACCTCGACGTCGGAAGGCTCGCCGATAGCGGGATGCATTTCATGTACATGTGGCTTCCCTGAAAGGGCTGTATCCGATGTGACTTGAGTTGTGGCATCCGTGCCGCATTTATGTTAAGCTCACGTGCATAAAAAGCCTTTAAGGGAGCAGCGTGATACAGTCCGGACCGCGGGGCAGACGCCACATTAAAGCTGTTGCCGCATACGCCCTTCTTATAATCCTTTTCTATTCCCCCGTGATATTCGGCGTGAAAAGCCTATTGCCGTCCCTGTACCAGCCGCACGGCGTTGTTGAGGGAGGCACTTACAAGGAGATGAAACGCACCCCCGTAAACTCGTTCAACATAGACATAGCCACACCGGCCTATTACGAGTTCCCGATAAACAAGCTCACGGGCGACCTTTATAAACGTGGCGAGCTGCCGCTCTGGAACCCCTATCAGGGCGCTGGCACGCCTCTTGCCGCGCAGTTCTCCACAAGGGTATTCTTTCCGTACCAGATACTCGAGGACATAAGCCCCGTGTGGACGTGGGACTTTTATCTGCTCGGCAGGCTCCTCTTCTCGGCCTTCTTTACCTATCTTTTCCTTGACCTCCTGGGACTTACTTTCATGGCCGCGCTTGCCGGAGGCGCCTTCTACATGCTCCAGGGCACCTTCGTATGGTTTATCAACCTTGAACAGTTGATGAACGTCGCCATGATGGCCCCTGTGGTGATGTGGTCTACAGAGCTGCTCGCCAGGGCACGGCGCGGCTTTAAGATAGCGCTCCCGGCCATCGCGGCCTTCGGCCTCTCGATAGGCTTCATGTTACTCGCCGGACAGCCTGAAGTCGCTCTCTATGTCTCTTTACTCTCTTTCCTCTATTATATCGTGAGGGCAGGGAACGCGTGGAGGGATAGATGCTTCACAGGCTTTATCGCGAAGTACGCCTTCTCGTATCTGGTCGGGCTTTTCATAGCCATGCCTTTGATACTCCCGTTCCTCGAGCTGGTCAAATCCGGCTTTCACATCCACCCGATAGGCGGCGAGATGGGGATACAGATACTCCAGCACTGGGAATCGGTATTCGTCTACCTGACGCCGACGCTGGCGGAGTTCCCCACAGACCCGGAGATGATAAACGGGGTAGGGCTTCTCGTAAAGCTCAAGGACTCTTACTTCAGGTTCCTCCCTATAAACGGGGTGTGGGACATACTCGGCGGATATACCGGCATAGTCCTCATTTTCATCATCCTCTCAGGCGTCCTCTATGCGGCTTCAAGGCCCTCTTTCAGGAACAGGTCGCCACTCTATTTCTTCGCGGCCTTCGGCTTCGCCATAATACTCAAGAACATGGGGCTGCCGCCGTTCCGCTGGATAGGCTATATACCCGTATTCGACCAGGTTTGGACCCTAAGGTGGGCGGCCCCGGCGTGGGCATTTTCTTTCGCGGCGGCTGGCGCTATAGCGATTGAACTGCTCTGCTCCAGGAAGGATGAGGCTCAAGAAGGCCTTGATGGGGCCAGCTTTGGGCGGCTCGGCAGGTATTTCATGAGGCGGCCGCACATGGCTCCGACCGTAGCCTTTCTTTCGATCCTGTCATTCTATTTTGTTTTATCCTTTCTGCCTGTAATAAGGATGACCGTTGATAAAGGCTTTTATTTCAATACAGCCATGCTGCCGTTTGTCTTCCCTTCGATGTTCTTGGGGTCTGTCCTCACGATCTTTCTCCTTTGCGTAGCGTTCCTGATGGCATCCATGAACATGATGGGCAAGGCCAGGGCCTTATCGGGGCTTTTTGCCCTGGTCGTGCTCGACCTCTGGTGGGCTGTGCCAAGGGGCTATGACGAACGGTTCCTCTTCTACAAGCTCATACCTTTTACTATCGGTTTTGTGGCGGTCGTCTTCTATTACTGGGAGATGAAAAAGGAGGCTGCCGTAGCCGTGGCCGTCTTCCTGGCAGCCTCTTTTGGCCTCGACGCGTTCTCTCCCAAGGGGTTTCCGCAAAGGGAAGACCCGTTCAAAGAGGCCCCTTATGTAGAGTTCCTTCGGGATAACCTCGGAGAACACAGGGTCGCCGGCGGGTACGGGCTCCTTTTTCCCAACTTCTCAAGCGCCCTTGGCATAAAAGACATAAGGTACGTAAATTCCATCCTTCCAGGCACATACCAGTGGTACAGGAAGAACTACCTCCACGTGGATACTATAGAAGAGGGGCCTTCTTCAGGGCTCTGGTTCACCGGACGCCCGGAGAGGTGCAGGGCCAGGCCTTCAGAGGGCGGCGAAGACAAGGTTTACGACTTCTGGTTGCGCCCTGTGGAAGAGGACGTGATGAAGCGCCTGCGGAACTACTCCCTTCTGGGCCTTAAGTACCTTGTCCTGCCATGGGACCCCGGCTACGGGATACACGAGAGCGTATTTTCATTTGAGCCATATGACATGAGCTCTATACCTCTGGTCTATCAAAAGGAGGCGAGGGTATACGAGGTCCCCGACGTCCTTCCGAGGGCTTACGTAGCATTCGATTACGAGCTTGCGGACTCCTTCGAGAAGGCCCAGGAGATTGCCACGGGCGACGGCTTTGACCTCCATGGAAAGGCTGTACTTGAAGAAGAGCCTGGGATAGGCCTGGGGGCTAAAGGCAGATATACAGCGGTAATAAAGGATTACAAGGCAAATAGCTTGACAGTCGAGGTGACTACAGACGCCGACGGCCTCCTCGTTTTGACCGACCTCCATTATCCTGGCTGGCAGGCGTATGTGAACGGGAAGAAGGAGAAGGTCCTGAGGGTCAACGGATTGGTAAGGGGCGTTCCGGTAAGAGAAGGCGGCAGCGAGGTGGTATTTAAATATAGGCCCGCAAGCTTCATGGCTGGCACAGCGGCCTTTGCCGCTGCCTTCGGCTTCTGCGTATTCGCCCTTGTTACAGGCCGGAAGAGAAAAACGGATAATACGTCGAAGTAAAATTCATCTGTTAAAAGAAAGAGGCCGGCAGGATTTGCCGGCCTCTTTCTTTTTTTCATGCCTGCTCTCTATTTTTCAGCAGCTACCCCGTTAGGGCCCACGACCGAGATCACATAGGCGTTCAGATCAAGGTATTTTTTGGCGACCCTCAATACGTCATCGGCCGTTACGGCCTCGATCTTTTGTGGGAATTCCTTATAGAAGCCGTACCCAAGGCCGTAGAGCTCGTTATTGGCCATGTCAGCGGCCTGGCTTGAGACCTCCTGGAGGCCTATCTCATAGCCGCCTATGATAGACCTCTTTGCCCTGTTCAGCTCTTCTGCGGCAACCGGTTCGGTGCTTATCCTCTTCAATTCTTCCAGAATGCCATTTAATGCCTCTTCCTTTTTGTCAGGGGCTGAGGCTATGTAGGCACCTATGAGGCCGCGGTCAACGCCCTCCTTGGAGAAGGCGCTTACTGTGTAGGCCAGAGACTTCTTGTCCCGAAGCTCTATGAAGAGCCTGCCGCCCTGTCCGGAGAGGACTTCCGTCATGACCCTTAAAGGATAGCTGTCCTCATTACCTATCCTCGTGCCGAGGAAGGCTATGCCCATATGGGTCTGCTCCTTCTCCTTTACGGCACCTGTCTTTTCAATTGCCGTCTTGGGCGCCTCCTCAGGGGGAAGGGTCAAAGGGGCGCCATCTTTTTTTATGCCGCCCAGCATGGCCTTCGCCTTCTCGTAAGCCTTCCCGGTCTCTATGTCGCCGACGATCGTCAGCACCATGCGCTCAGGGGCGAAGAAGTCCTGGTGGTGTTTTAAGAGGTCCTCTCTCGTAAGGGAATTTATCGACTCCTTCGTGCCGATCGCCGGCATGCCGTATGGGTGCCTCTCATAGAGCTTCCTGTAAAGGAGCTTGAATGTGTAAGAGGGCAGGTTGTCTTCCTGCCGCTGTATCGCGGCGAGGGTGTCTGTCCGGAGCTTGGCTATTTCGCTCTCCGGGAAGGTCGGGTTTGCCAGCACGTCAGAGAGCATGGCTATCCCCCTGTCGAAGAAGGTCGAGAGGAACTTTCCTGATACGCCTGTAGAGTTCCATCCGGAGAAGCCGCTTACGCCCCCGGCTATCTCTTCCATCTCCCTTGAAAGCTCTTCACGCGTCCTCTTGACCGTCCCTCTTGTGAGCATGCTCGCGGTAAAGCCGCCTATGCCGTTCTTGCCGGCATCTTCAAACCTGAGCCCGCCTGGGAAGGCCGCATAGAAGGCGACCGTCGGGTTGGCGTGTACCTCCTTGATGATGAGCGTTATGCCGTTATCGAACTTGAATTTTGTCGTCCGCTCGGCCTTTTGCGCCTCAGCCGACTCGGCCTTCTTCTCCGCCGAGGCCCTGACAGCGGCCGATACCAGCTCTCGCGTAACGGCGCCTTCACTCGCTTTCGGAAGAAGTACAGAGACCGTCAGGTTATTGGGACGGAAGTATCTCTCGACCATCCTTTTTACGTCCTCGGCTGTAACCTTCCTTATGCCCTCGATGTACTTCTTCTCGTAATCGAAGTCCCCGAGGTTCGCCTCGAAGTAGCCGAGCTTCCCGGCCAGCCCGTCCATGGTCTCCCTCGAATAGACGAAGTCGCTTTCGAGGTTGAACTTGGCCCTGTGAAGCTCCTGGTAGTCAGGCCCCTCAAGCCCGAGCCTTGCCACCACGTCAAGCGACCCGGTTATGGCCTTTTCGACGTTGCCTGGCGAGAGCACCGCCGTTATGAAAAAGATGCCGGGGTTCTTAAGCGACATGGCATAGCCGGAGATGCTGTCGACGAGTTCGTCCTCAAGCTTGAGTTTCTTGTAGAGCCTTGAGGTCTCGCCGCCTGAAAGTATCATCTGGAGGACGTCTATGGCGTAAGTGTCCTCGTCCCTGGCTGAAGGTATGTGAAAGCCCATGCCAAGCTGGGCGTCCTGGACCTGCATGGCGAACTGAGCGCTCTTGAGCTCTTTCTGCCGCGGCTCCGCGGGCCTCGTACGTTCAGGCAAGGGCTTTTTCCTGAACGACTTGAACGACTCTTTTACGGCCTTGAGGGCGTCATCGTGGTCCACGTCCCCGACTATCACCAGCACCATGTTGTTGGGGACATACCATGTTTTGAAGAAGCCGATCATATCTTTGCGCGTGAAGCCCTTTACCGTGTCAACGTACCCGATGACGGGCCTTCCGTATGGGTGGACCTGGTACGAGTTCCTGAGGACTGATTTGAAGAGCTTCCTCCCCGGGTTGTCCTCGTTCATCCTTATCTCTTCGAGGACGACCTCAAGCTCTTTCTTTAATTCTTGAGGGTCGAGGGATGAATGCTGCACGGCGTCGCTTATGACGTCAAGCCCTGTTGAGAAGTAGCGGCTCGGCACGGTCAGGTGGAAGACAGTGTTGTCGAATGTCGTGTAGGCGTTGATATCACCGCCGACCGACTCTATCATGCTCGCTATCTGGCCGACCTGTTTGGTCTCTGTCCCCTTGAAGAGCATGTGCTCGAATACGTGCGAGATGCCGGCCAGTTTTTCTGGCTCATCCGCCCCACCAACCTTGACCCACATCTGGACCGATACGACCGGGGCCGAACGTTCTTCTTCAATTATCACCGTGAGCCCGTTGTCGAGCGTCGTCTTGTATACCTTGGCAGGCTCTGCAAAGGCGGCTCCGGCGAAGAGCAGGCATATGAACGATATTACGGCTACCGTTATTCTGTTGCGGACCATCAAATGCCTCCTTGGAAAGGTTCTGACCAAAGGGAAAGCATAAAACAAAATAGCCGTTTTTGCAACCGGCAAATGGTAAAAAGCTTTAAAAGTCGAATAGTTCCCTTGCTTGACACCCCTTAAAATAACCGATAGCCTTTATGTATGGATAACATCAAGATGGCAGGGAAAAGGGCGCTTCTCATAGCTGATTTGCAAAACGACTTCTGTCCTTCAGGTGCGCTTGCTGTATCTGAAGGCGATAAGATAGTGCCTGTGGTAAACGAGTATATCTCGCTTTTTCGCTCGGCTGGCCTTCCCGTATACCTCACACGCGACTGGCATCCGCCGGTTACGGTACACTTCAAGAAATATGGCGGGGTCTGGCCGCCTCATTGCGTTCAGGGCACAAAGGGAGCGGAGTTTCACCCGGACCTTGACGTTACCGGGTACAATGCCATCATAACAAAGGGCGACAATCCGGATGAGGACAGCTATTCCGCCTTTTCCGGCCATGATGACAGTGGAAGACGGCTCCTAGACGCGCTCAGGCGCGAAAATGTCACTGAGCTATATGTCGGAGGGCTTGCTACAGATTATTGCGTGAAGCAGAGCGCCCTTGACGGACTGGAAGAAGGGTTTAAGGTAACGGTTCTTCTTGATGCTGTAAAGGGTGTGGACCTTACGCCGGGCGACTCTGCCAGGGCTATAGATGAGGTAAAGAGAAAGGGTGGCAAAACGGCGACCATAGACACTATAGAGTTGCCGGAAAAAGAATCAGCCGGTGAGGAGAGCTCTGCAAGGAGAAAAAAGAAGGCTGGATAAGCCGCCTGATGGATCGTCAGATGCGTAACTATCCCCCTCGAAAGAGGGGGATAGTTTTTTTATCGATGGCCGTGAGCGGCGTGGTGCCTGCGAGAGTACGCCCATCCGGTAAAGAAGCCGGCCGCTAAAAACCAGAGGAGCCTTCTTTTGAAGCCTATCGGTATGTATCTGGTCTTTCTATCGGTCACCTCTATCACTCCAACTGGTCTTACCATGACACCGCCCCCTCCGCCTTCTTCAACCCCGGCCTTCTTGTGTCCTTTTTCGCCGCTTTTTTCTGTCCCGTTGCCGCCCCCGAAACCGTAAGCTATCTTCGCTACCGGTATTATCGTCTTCCTTGATGTCCTCACGGGGTCTCCATAGGCTGTCTTTGCCGTAGCGCTCGACTTTATCGTCCCGGAGATATCCTTCAAAAGGTCCTTGGTGCGCGCAAGCTTGAATAGCATGGCCTTCCTCCTTTCCTTGCGAGAGTGCGGATTGGGTCCTGTTTAAAGTATGCCAGAAAAGGGGAGGAAAGAAGAATGGGACACTAAAACACCGGCGCGTTAACGCCCGGGTCTTCGCTGTTTTTTAAATTTTTTAAGGTCAAGAGGTCTGGTTATCTGAGCAGGGTCGAGAAGTCTATTCCATTCGGCCTCTGTCAAAATACCCCTGCCTGTGACTATCTCCTTGATGGTCTTGCCTGTGCGGAGCGATTCCTTCGCGACCTCGGCGGCCTTCTCGTAGCCTATGAAGCTATTCAATACGGTAGCGAGCCCCTCTGAGCTCTCGAAGTTCCGTTCGCACCTTGTCGCGTCTGCCCTTATCCCTGTTACGCATCTGTCGGTAAAGGCAGTGACCGCGTTCGTGAGTATCTCTATCGAATGGAGGAGATTATAGTTTATTACCGGGAGCATGACGTTAAGCTCAAGCTGCCCCGCCTGCGCGGCAAGGGCTACGGTGGCGTCGGCCCCGATCACCTGAAAAGAGACCATGTCAAGCATCTCTGCCATAACCGGGTTCACCTTGCCCGGCATTATGGATGAGCCGGGCTGGACAGGAGGAAGGGATATCTCGGCCAAACCGGTCATTGGGCCTGAAGATAGCAGGCGTATGTCATTGGCTATCCTTATCAGGTCGAGGGCTGCGTCCCTCAACGCCCCTGAAAAGGATGAGAAGTCTGTAGAGCTGTTTAAAGCCTCGAAAGGGTCTTCGGGGCGTCTGAGGTCTTTTATGCCGCTCGCTTTTTTAAGGGCCTCAAGGGCCTTTTCCCGATAAAGAGGGTGCGTGTTGATGCCGGTCCCAATGGCGGTAGAGCCGAGGCTGGTCCTCTTTAGCCCTTCGCTTGCCCTCTTTATCCGGTCTGTTGAGCTACCTACAGCCGCGGCCCATGAGCCGAACTCCTGCCCCAGCGTCATCGGAACGGCGTCCTGCAGGTGCGTCCGCCCTGATTTTATTACGCTTGAGAACTCCCTGGACTTTGCCTTGAGCGCTGAGGCAAGCCCTTTCAAGGCCGAAATCAGCCCAACCGATGATGAGAGGGCGGCTATCCGCAGGGCGGTCGGCATGGTGTCGTTGGTCGACTGGCTCATGTTCACGTGGTCGTTGGGGTGGACGACGCTGTAGCTGCCCTTGCGCCCGCCAAGAAGCTCTATAGCCCTGTTGGCTATGACCTCGTTGGCGTTCATGTTATGAGAGGTGCCGGCACCGGCCTGGAAGACGTCGACGATGAACTGGTCGTGGAGAGAGCCGTCGATTATCTCGCTAGCGGCCCTTGCTATCGCGCTGCCCCGTTTTTTGTCGAGTAGGCCGAGGCTTGCATTGGCGTTGCAGGCCGCGAGCTTAACCATGGCGGTCGCTTTTATAAAGGCGGGCTTTGCGGTAAGAGCGCTTACCCGGAAGTTTTCAAAGGCGCGGAGCGTCTGAATGCCGTAGTAGGCGGCGGCAGGGACTTCTTTTTCGCCAAGGGAGTCCCTCTCAAGCCTGAAGCCTTTGTGAACGGGCATCTCGAATTCCCCCCTGATCTTAGCTCTTGATTATCTTCTTGTCAGGCGCCAACGGCTGGGTAACATCTATATGGCCGGCGATGGTATCCCTTTTCTGCCCCTCTACAAGGACCTGGACGTCCTTTATCTCCGGGAAGTTGAGCGACAGTGTGTTGACTATCGAGTAGATGGTGAGTATCTCGGCGGAAGAGCCGCCGGGGTGGTTCTGTATGACTTCCTTGCTTAAGTCTACCGTCGCGGTCTGTCCTTCCACCGTGACCGATAAAAGCCTGGTGCCGTCTGGCAACGTATTGCCGAGCGAGGTGTTCTCAGGCCCTTCCAATAGCTCCTCTATCGCGGCCCTGGCCTCAACTGAAAGAGCCCCTTTATCTATGCTCCTCTTTTCAGGCTTGAGGTAAAGCCCTTCGTTGTCGCTGAAATAGATGGCTACGATCTTTGTCTCTTTGGGAGTGGGCCTTCCGGCAAGCCAGACGAGTATTATTATCCCGATGATGACTGTAGCGGCGGCTATGGCTAATATCGTCCATATCCCTTTTTTGCTTTTTTTCCTTTTAGCCATTCTTCAGCTTTCGGTAAGAACAGCAAGCTCCGCTTCGTCGAGCTTGTCGCCGAAAAACCTCCTTCCGACTGTCATGAAACGCTCCGGAGAGTCTGTTACGAAAAATTTGTGTGAAGCTGAGCCTTTGCCGCCGTTCAGGAGCCCGGCGGCCTCAAGGGTCTTTTTTACCTCGGCGGCGGCCGAAGCGGCCGAGTCGATGAGGGTAACGGATGAGCCCATGACAGAGGCGATAGTCCTCTTGAGGAGCGGGTAATGGGTGCACCCGAGGACAAGGGTGTCAATGCCGGACTCCTTGAGCCCGGCAAGGTAACGGCCCGCGACCATCAATGTCACCTCGTCGTCAGCCCAGCCCTCTTCAACGAGCGGCACGAAAAGGGGGCAGGCCTTTACAAAGGTAGAAACCCCCGGGCTTGCCGCCTTTATCGCCGTGCAATAGGCGCTGCTCTTTATAGTCCCTTCAGTGCCTATTACGCCGATCCTCCCGGCGCGTGTGGCGGCAACAGCCGCGGCAGCCCCAGGCTCGATGACGCCGATAACGGGTATTTGAAGCTCGCGCGCCAGCCTGGGCACGGCAAAGGCCGATGCCGTATTGCAGGCGGCAACGAGCATCTTTATGCCGCGCTTCATGAGGAAGGCGGCTATCTCGAACGAGTAGCGTTCTATGGTCTCGGCAGACTTGCTGCCGTATGGGACCCTCGCCGTGTCCCCGAGATATATAGTGCTTTCGGCAGGCAGGAGCCCCGTTATCTCTTTAAGGACTGTGAGCCCGCCGATCCCGGAGTCAAATACCCCTATTGGTTTGTTGTTCATCTACGCCTGCGACCTTCCTATCGTCATGTTAAGTTTAGGTAAAGCGCGCCCCTCTGTCAATTCCTATTTGGGCTCTTTGGACGTTCCACTAAAAAACGTTGTATATTATATAATATGCGGTGACATTTTAAAAGAAAGCGGGGAGGGGGCTTTTTTGGAGAATAGCGAGATAGCGAAGGTCTTCTACGAGATAGCGGACCTCCTTGATATAAAGGGCGCCGACCTCTTCAGGATACGCTCGTACAGGAACGCAGGGTTGGCCGTAGAAGGGCTTCCGGAGGGGCTTAAGACCTTATTCGCCGAAAATGGCGAGGAAGGGCTAAAGGGCATCCCCGGCATAGGCGAGAGCACGCGCTCAAAGATAATCGAGCTTCTTGTCACCGGCAAGTGCAAGCACCATCAGGAGCTTCTCGTCGAGCTGCCCCCAGGGATGCTCGACATGATAAAGGTATCAGGGGTAGGGCCGAAGAAGGCGGCGTTACTTTATAAAGAGCTTGGGATAAAGACGATCGAGGAGCTTCAGAAGGCGGCTGAAGGAGAGCGGATACGGGACCTGCCCGGCTTTGGCAAGGTCTCTGAGGGGAAGATACTCAAGGGCATAAAGGACCTTAAGGCGCGCTCCGCGAAGTTCAAACTCTCTACCGTAGTGCCCTACGCCGAGACCTTTACGCGATATATGAAGGAGCTGACGGGGATAATCGACATAGCTCCTTCAGGGAGCTTCCGGAGATGGAAGGAGACCGTAGGCGACCTCGACATACTCACCACCTGCAAAGACCCAAAGGCGGTAATGGACCATTTCGTCAAGCACCCGGAGGTGAGGGAGGTGCTTTCAAAGGGCGATACGAAGTCGACAGTTGTGCTTGCCTCAGGGTTGCAGGTCGATATCAGGGTGCTTGACAAGAGGTCTTTTGGGGCGGCCCTGCAGTATTTTACCGGCTCAAAGGCCCATAACGTCGCCTTAAGGGACAGGGCCAAGAGGATGGGGCTTAAGATCAGCGAGTACGGGGTCTTTAAGGAAAGGGGAGAGGTCTGGGTAGCTGGTAAGGACGAGGAGGAGGTCTATAAGGCTGTAGGGCTCCCCTGGATACCGCCGGAGCTGCGTGAGAACAGGGGAGAGATAGAGGCGGCGGAGCATGGGTGGATGCCTATGCAGCTTAAGTCAACGGACATAAAAGGCGACCTCCACGTCCATACGAAGGAGAGCGACGGCAAATACACGCTTGAAGAGATGGCGGAAGCGGCCATGAAGATGGGCTACGAGTACATGGCTGTAACAGACCATTCAAAGGCGGTAGGCATAGCGAGGGGCCTTGACGAGGCGCGCCTGAACGCGCAGATAAGGGCGGTAGATGAGTTCAACGACAGGCTTAAAAGGCAGAGGAAGAAGTTCATGGTATTGAAGGGGACCGAGGTAGATATAAGGGCCGACGGGACGCTCGACCACCCGGAAAGCGTTTTAAAGAAGCTCGACTGCGTGGTAGCCTCCGTCCATTCGAGCTTTGGCATGGGCCTTGATGAGATGACGGCGAGGGTCATAAAGGCTATACGCACCGGCCTTGTCAATATACTCGGCCACCCGACCGGCAGGCTCATAGGCGAGAGAGAGCCATATCAGCTGGACATGGAAAAGGTCATGGACGAGGCTAAAAAACATGATGTCTCGCTTGAGCTTAACGCTTACCCGGACAGGCTTGACCTGAACGACGTCCACTGCCTTCTCGCGAAGCAGAAAGGGGTGATGGTCGCGATATCTACCGACGCGCACTCGATACACCACCTCGACAATATCAATTACGGCGTCCATACCGCGCGCAGAGGCTGGCTTGAGAAGAAGGACGTATTGAACACGAAGAGCTTGAAGGAGCTTTTGAAGGTGCTGAAGAGGGAAGGATAGGGATAGTCAAAGGCTTTTGCGCGTTATGACCACTCTTTGTTTAAATACAATTTTCAGGAATAAAAAACCGGGCCGGTCTTTTGACCGGCCCGGTTTTACTGACTCAACGCCTGACTTGTCAGGCCTTTGCCTTCCTCTGGCCTGCCTCAAGCGGTTCGACCTTGACCTTCATTATCCTGTTCTGCTCTACATCCACGATGGTGAGCCTCATGTCCCTGTGTACTACGAACTCGCCGCCCCTCGGTATGCGCTGGAGCTTGGCGAGCATGAACCCGGCAAGGGTGTTGTACTCTTCGGCCTCTTCCTCTATCTCGATGCCGAGGTTGGAGAGGTCGCCGAGTGAGGCCGATGCGTCGATTATCATGGTGCCGTCCCTCAAGCGCTCTACGGGGCCGCCGGCCCCTACGTCGTACTCGTCCTCTATCTCTCCGACTATCTCTTCGAGGATGTCCTCAATGGTCACGAGGCCGTCGAGGTCGCCGTGTTCGTCGACGACTACCGCCATGTGGAGCTTGCGTCTTTGAAGCTCGCGGAGGAGCTTGCTTATCATTATGGAGTTGGGGACGAAGTATGGCGTCCTCAGGATGCTTTTGATCTCTATGGCGCGCCCCTTCTCAAGGGCGCTGAAGACGTCCTTGTTGAAGAGTATTCCGACTATCCTGTCGGTGCTGTCCCGGAAGACAGGGTACCTTGAGAAGCCCGCCTCCGAGATGAACTTCAACATCTCGTCATGTGGCGTATCTATCTCTATGGCGCTTATCTTGTGCTTGGGGACCATTACCTCTTTGACGGTCTTGTCCGCGAACTCGAATATCCCGTGAAGGAGCTGGGCCTCTGTCTCCTCGAATATGCCGGTGGCGCGCCCTTCCCTGATGAAGTATTTTATCTCCTCCTCGGAGATGAATACCTGCTTGGCCGTGTCCTTGATGCCGAGGACCTTCATCACGGCAGAAGTGGACCTGGTAAGGAATTTGACGAAGATATCGGTAAGGGTGGATATGTAGTTCACCGGCCTTGCCGAGAAGCAGGCTATCCTTTCGGCGTACCTCAAGGCCAGGTGCTTTGGCACAAGCTCGCCTATTACAAGGCTTACATATGAGATGATCGCTACGATCGCGCCGAGGGCGAGGAGGTCCGCCAACTGTTCCGGGATATACGGGATCGAGTGCAGGAGGGGCTTTATATGCTCTGACGCAATGACGCCGCCAAGGACAGAGGCGCAGGTGCTTACTACAGTCACGCCGACCTGGACGGTTGCGAGGAACCTGTCCGGGTTTTCCTTCATCTGGCTCACGATGGAGGCCGAAAGGTTGCCGTCCTTCGCGAGTTTTTCGATTATGCTCCTTTTTGCCGATATTATGGCGATCTCGGCGCTTGAGAAGAAACCGTTGATAATGATGAGTATGAGTATTATTAAAGCCTCGAACACAAGGCCTTCTGCCGACACAAAACCCCCTGATTAGTTGTTGAAAAAGCTTTTCCAGCAGACTTTAGTATTGCCTGTCTGCGCTTATTTTATGAATATTTGATTATATCACAACGGGACTTCAAGGCGCAAAAATAAGGGGCTTGGGGACAAGACCAAGGCCCCTTCAGGGCGCCTCAGAACTTCCTTTTTACCTTGAAGGCTTCCATCCCCGGGAATACCGCCGTAGTGCCGAGCTCCTCTTCGATCCTCAGAAGCTGGTTGTACTTGGCGATCCTGTCTGTCCTTGAGGCCGAGCCGGTCTTTATCTGCCCGGCGTTTGTAGCTACGCTTATATCGGCGATGGTCGCATCCTCCGTCTCGCCGCTCCGGTGGGAGATGACCGCCGTATACCCGGCCCTCATCGCCATATCTACCGCTTCGAGCGTCTCGGTAAGGGTGCCTATCTGGTTCACCTTTACGAGGATGGAGTTGGCGACACCCTGGTCGATGCCGCGGCTCAGGCGGACTACGTTTGTGACAAAGAGGTCGTCACCGACGAGCTGCACCTTCGAGCCGAGATGCTTTGTAAGGAGAGCCCAGCCTTTCCAGTCGTCCTCTGCCAATCCGTCCTCTATTGATATTATGGGGAAGTCTTTCACGAGCCCTTCGAGGTACTCTACCATCTCGTCTGTGGAAAGCTCCTGCCCCTCAAGGGTATAGCCGCCCCCCTTGGAGAGCTCGCTTGAGGCGCAGTCCAGGGCGAGCGCTATTTCCTTGCCGGCCTTGTATCCGGCCGACTCAATGGCTTGAAGGATGACTTCGACCGCCTCCCGGCTGCTCTTAAGCTCCGGGGCGAAGCCGCCCTCGTCGCCAACGGCTGTGGAAAGGCCCTTTTTCTTGAGTATGCCCTTGAGGCTGTGGAATACCTCTACGCCGGCCCGGAGCGCTTCGCTGAAAGAGGTGAAGCCGGCTGGAACGATCATGAACTCCTGTATGTCGAGGTTGTTGTTGGCGTGCGCGCCGCCGTTGATGATGTTCATCATGGGGACCGGAAGCACCTTCGCGTTGGCCCCGCCTATGTACCTGTAAAGTGGCAGCATCGAAGCCGCGGCGGCCGCCTTGGCTATTGCCATTGAAACGCCCAGTATGGCGTTGGCCCCGAGCCTTTTCTTGTTATCGGTGCCGTCGAGGGCTATCATAGTCTTGTCGATGAGTACCTGGTCGGCTGCGTCAAGGCCGAGTATCTCCTTGGATATCTTCTCGTTTACGTTCTTTACGGCCTTAAGGACGCCCTTGCCCAGGTACCTTTTCTTGTCCCCGTCCCGGAGCTCTATGGCCTCGAACTTGCCGGTGGAGGCCCCTGACGGGACCGCGGCCCGTCCCTTGTACCCGCCGTCGACGGTTACCTCTACCTCTACGGTGGGGTTCCCGCGGGAATCGAGTATCTCCCTGGCGATTACGTCAACTATATTGGTCATGCACCCTCCTGAATAAGGTCCGTTTTGCCGCTAATTATACTTTTAGTTTGAAAAAAAGCAAGGTAAAATAGAACGAAGAATGGGCCTTACTCTCGTTTAACTATCTCCTTGCGCCACAGGCTTTGTAGGGATAATATGTGTTTTGCGGTTTAGGTTTAAATTTTACTGAAATTCCCGGTTTGTTAAGGACTTCTTTACCATGACGACCATTTCCATTTTGAGCCTTTTCGGCGGCATAGCGTTGATCCTTTTCGGGATGAGGCTTGCCGGAGAGGGTCTGCAGAGGGCGGCAGGCGCGAAGCTTCGCGGCTTTCTCCTTAAGGCTACGGATAACCGCCTGAAGGGGGTAGGAGTTGGGGCGGCGATAACGGCCCTCCTGCAGAGTTCGAGCGCGACGACCGTCATGCTCGTCGGCTTTGTCGGCTCCGGCCTCATGACCCTGGGGCAGACCATGGGCGTCATCCTCGGGGCCGACATAGGGACCACCATAACCGTCCAGGTCATCGCCTTCAAGGTCTATGACTATGCCCTCGGCCTTGTCGCCCTCGGTGTTGCGGCTACCTACCTGGGCCGCGGCCGGTGGAAGGACTTCGGCCAGGCGATGCTCGGCTTCGGCTTCGTCTTTTTAGCCCTGAAGATACTGATAGACACCTTTGAGCCTGTATCCGTGAACCCCCTGATGAAGGAGTTTTTGCTGGGACTCAGCAAAGACCCCTTTGCCGGGATCATCATCTCGGCCCTTCTTACAGCGCTTTTCCAGAGCAGCGCCGCGACCCTCGGCATAGCCCTCACGATGTCGCACTCCGGGCTGCTGAGCCTTGAAGCTGCCGTCCCCATCGTGCTCGGCGCGAATATCGGCACCACCGTAAGCGCTGTAATATCCACCATAGGGGCATCTGTAGAGGCCAAGAGGGTCGCCCTGGCGCATACCCTTTTCAAGGTGCTCGGCGTTATCATCGTCATACCGTTCCTCGGTTATTTCACTTCTCTTGTCGGTCTGTCTACTCCCGACGCTGCCAGGCAGGTCGCCAACGCCCATACCTTTTTCAACATAGGCATAGCTGTCCTCTTCCTGCCGTTCACGGGCCCCTTTACGAGGCTTGTAGGCCTCCTTCTCCCTGAAGCAAAGGGGCCTGAGAAGTTCGGGCCCAAGTACCTCGACCCGATCGTCTTAAGCTCTCCTACACTGGCCCTCGTACAGGCATCGAGGGAATCGTTAAGGGCCGCGGACATAGTCCAGGAGATGCTCGACAGGTCTATAAAGGTCTTCGAGACTAATGACCTGGACCTCCTGGAGGAGGTCCAGGAGCGCGACGACGACGTGGACCTCTTAGACAGGGAGGTGAAGCTGTTCCTGACCAGGCTTTCAAGGGAGAGCCTTTCCGGGGAGCAGGCAAAGAGGGAGCTTGAGATAATGCTCTTCTCGGACAATATCGAGAACATAGGCGACGTCATAGACAAGAACCTGATGGACCTCGCGCGCAAAAAAATAAAGGGCGGGCTCTCTTTTTCAGCCGAAGGCATGAAGGAGATAATGGAGCTTCACAGGAAGGTCGTGGAGAACTTCGAGATGGGGGTAGCGGCCTTTGCCGGGAGCGACCTTGAATTGGCACGCAGGCTCGTTGCCCACAAGCAGAGGCTCTCAGAGCTTGAGCGCGACTTGAGGCAAAACCACATAAGCAGGCTTCACAAGGGCTTCAAAGAATCGATCGACACCAGCGCCATCCACCTGGACGTCCTCACGAACCTCAAGAGGATAAACTCCTATATAACAAACGTCGCCTACCCCATACTTGAGCGTGAGAAGGGCTGACCTGCCTTTGTTGCAATCCGCCTGGTTAAGGCTATAATCCAAAGAGAATCGTCCGTTCCCTTCCAGGGGGCAGAGATGCTCTTCGGGTTGCTTGTCTACTCCATCCTTCTAACGGGGGCCGACCCCATAGAGAACGCCCTTGAGAGCTTCAGGCGACTCGACACCTACAGCGTTACCCTGAAGGCCACAACGGACAGGACGGAAATAATCCGTTATCACTACAAAAAGCCGGGTTTTATCAGGATGGAATTCGAGGAGCCGCACAAAGGGGCCATCCTTGTCTACGACCCCCTCAAGAAAGAGGTCGTCCTCAGGCCTTTCGGTTTTTTAAAGTCGTTCAAGATGCGCCTTGACCCTGAGAGCCGGATCATAAAAAGCTCGCGCGGACATACCGTAGATGAGTCGGACATTGGCGCGCTGCTTGAGGCCGCTCAAAAGCTCAGGGGCCACGGCGGCATGGAAATCGCCGGTGATGAGATGCTTGGGCAGAGGCGCTCAATCGTAGTAGAGGTGACAGGAGAGGGTGGCTACGAGGTGGACGGCATAAACAGATACCGCCTCTGGCTGGGAGCCGATGATTATCTGCCGCTTAAGGCAGAGGCCTATGACAGGGATGGGGGCCTTGAGGAGCGCGTTGTGATGGAAGACTTGACTACCGGCCCGGAGTTCCCTTCGGGCTTCTTTTCATTGGATTAGCCCATGAGCAGATATTCCATATCAAAGAAACTGAATGAGGCGTTCGAGCCGGCGGTCGTGAAGGCGAGGGCGGCCCTTGAAAGCGGCGGCTTCTATGTCACAAGCGAGCTGGATATGTCCGGCGACTTGAGGCGAAGCCTTGAGAAGGACTTCAGGGGTTATCGGATATTATCCGCTAACAACGCGGAGCTGGCCTATAAGGCCCTGGTGGTAGAGACCGAGATAGGCCTGCTGCTCCCTTGCCATGTGATAGTATACGAGAACGACGAAGGCGGCTCTACGGTAGCCTCGATAGACCCCTCGGTAGAGATGTCCATCATAGAGAACCCGGCCCTCGCCATAGTAGCGAAGGAGATGAGGGAGAGGCTGGAGAGGATCATAAGCGGTATCAGCTGAGTCTGCCTTTAACAACCGTCCGTCTGAAGTTTGGTCTTTTCCCGCCTGTCCGCCTCCCGGTTACGCTATAATCTAATAGAGGACTTTATGAGAAGATACGATGTGCTTGTGGTCGGCTCAGGCCCAGGCGGGCAGAAGGCCGCCCTTCAGGCGGCAAAGCTCGGCAAGAAGGTGGTCATAGTCGAGAAGAGCCCCTTTCTTGGAGGGGCCGGCATACACACGGGCACCCTGCCGAGCAAAACGCTCCGTGAGACCGCGCTGGTCTTCGCAGGGTTCAAGCAGAGGGCTATATTCGGCCTTCAGCTCATATTGAACAGGGATATTACGCTTAGCGAGCTGCTTCACCGCAAATCAGAGGTCATACGCCATCAGATGGAGGTGATCATAGACCAGTTCAGCCGGAACCGGGTGGAAATAGCCTACGGCGCGGCCTCTTTCCTGGATGAACACACGATGCTTTTGCAAAGCGGCGTGAATAACCCGGAAGAGTTCTACGCCGATTTCATTGTGCTCGCCCCCGGCTCAAGGCCCTCGCGCCCCGATGACGTGCCTTTCGATTCAGGCCATATATACGACAGCGACACCATACTCGAACTCGACAGGATCCCTTCCACCATGACCGTCGTGGGTGGAGGCGTCATCGGCTGCGAGTACGCCTGCATATTCGCGGCCCTCGGGGTTCAGGTGTGCCTGGTGGAGAAGAAGGCGAGGCTCCTTAACTTCGCAGACGAGGAGATCGTCACCAACCTCATGTACTGGATGAGGCACTCCGGGGTCACCATGAGGCTCAATGAGGAGGTCACGAATATTTCGGTTGACGCGGGCGGCAGGGTCTTGACGCGGCTTAAAAGCGGCAAGATAGCCGTATCTGAGAAGCTTCTTTATACCATGGGGCGCATGGGAAACTCGGATACCCTGGACCTCGGGGCCGTAGGCTTGAAGGCGGACGCAAGGGGGCTTGTCTCCGTGAATGACAACTTCCAGACCGCCATACCGCATGTCTACGCCATCGGCGACGTCATCGGCTTCCCGTCCCTTGCCTCGACCTCGATGGAGCAGGGCAGGCGCGCGGTATGCCACGCCTTCCAGAAGGAAGGCATCACATGCGAGCTTCCGGGGCTACTCCCTTACGGCATCTATACCATCCCGGAGATATCGATGGTGGGGGAGACGGAGGAGAGCCTTACGCTCAAGGGCATTCCTTATGAGGTCGGCTGCGCCTACTTCCACGAGGTGGCGCGCGGCCAGATAATAGGGGACATCCACGGCATGCTCAAGCTCATATTCGACAGAAATACGAGGCGCCTCCTGGGAGTCCATATAGTCGGCGAGAAGGCGAGCGAACTGATCCACATCGGGCAGGCTGTCATGAGCTACGGCGGGCCTGTCGATTATTTCAAGGATGCCGTCTTCAATTACCCGACCCTGTCAGATGCCTATAAAGACGCCGCCCTGAACGGCCTCAACAAGCTCTGAGGCGCGGCTGCCTTGACATATACAGCCCTGCAGACAATACTTAGGTAAAAGTACAGGACCTCCAAAACTTGCGGGGTTCAGGATGAGGCTTGTGAATACCGCGGAAACACTTGTCTATATACCTTCAGGCAAGGTAAGGCTCGAAGGTGCGCTCGCTATTCCCCAGGGAGCGCAAGGGATAGCGCTATTCGCGCATGGCAGCGGGAGTTCCCGCCACAGCCCGAGGAACAACTTCGTGGCGCAGGTGCTCCGCAAGGCTGGCCTTGGGACCCTTTTGATGGACCTCCTCACCAGGGACGAGGACATGGACTACGAGACGAGGTTCGATATAGGGCTCCTCTCTGAAAGGCTTGACGCGGCAACCTCATGGCTTGCCGATGAGGACTCGACAAAGGGCTTGAGAATAGGCTACTTTGGCGCCTCTACCGGCGCGGCCGCCGCCCTTAAGTCGGCTGCTTCCGCGGGAGAGCTTATAGGGGCGGTAGTGTCAAGGGGAGGGCGTCCGGACCTCGCTATGGGGGCTCTTGCCGGGGTTAAATCGCCGACGCTTCTAATAATTGGCGGCAAGGACGACCTTGTGATAGACCTTAACAGGCTGGCTTACGAGAAGTTAAAGGTGGACAAGGAGATGGTCATAGTCCCTGGGGCGACGCACCTGTTCGAGGAGCCCGGGGCGCTTGAAGAGGTCGCCAACCTCGCCGCGAGGTGGTTCCAGAAATACCTCAAGCCCCAGCGTAAGTGATCCAGGACTCAAGATCACCTTCAGTATAGACCCTTCACAAAATCCCCGTATCCGTTATAGATGATCGTAGGCCGCCTTTCGTTGGTGCCGATTATCTCTTCTGTCTCCTGCGACCACCTCGGGTGAGGGACATTCGGGTTTACGTTGGCGGGGAAGTCATACTCATGCGGGATGGCGGTATTCCAGAAGGTAGCCGGCCTTGTCGCGGTGAACTCTATCCTCACGATCGACTTTATGCTCTTGTAGCCGTACTTCCATGGCACTATGAGACGGATGGGCGCGCCGTGCTGCCTTGGAAGCTCGTGCCCGTAGATGCCTGTTACGAGCATGGCAAGCTCGTTTGTGGCCTCCTCCATCGTAAGCCCCTCTTCATAGGGCCATGGCTGCCAGAACTTTACCCGCTGCCCCGAAGCCCACTCGGGCCTCATGAAGGTTTGCATCTTTACGTACTTGGCCGTTGAGAGCGGGTTCATTCTTTTGATGAAATCCTTCATCGGAAAGCCGGTCCATGGCACAGCCATCGCCCATGCCTCTACACAGCGGAGCCTGTAAAGCCTCTCCTCAAGCGTCATCATTCGCACTATCTCGTCAACGTCATAGACCCTGGGCTTTTCTACAAGCCCCGCTACCTCGACGGTCCATGGCCTTACCTCCATCCTGTCCACGTGCTTCCAGACGCTCTTGCCTGATGAGAACTCATAGAAGTTATTGTACCGGCCAGCGATAAGCTCCTCCGTAAGCGGCCTGTCGAGTATGTATTTTTTATTCCTTAGCGCGGGATAGAGGTTCGATGTTGGCGTGGACGGTACCTTTATGACCCCTTCTTTTTCCTTATCCTCGAAGATGCCGAATATGCTGGAGCCGAAGCCGGATAGAAAAAAGCCTCCGGCAGCCGTATAGTTCCCCATCTCCCTCAAGAACCGTCTTCTACCCATGTATACGCTTTCTGGGGTCGCTTGAGCCTCTGGTATCTCCCATGGTCTTTTCTTTTTGATGAACATATTCAGATTATACCCCTGTTTTTAAGGCAAGTTGCGGGATGGCGTTTTTCCAAGTACACTCGTAAAAAAAAGGAAAAACCATGACATCACGCCTGCTATTCCTGGTCATTTCAGCGCTCTTCTTTTTTTCCGGCCTTGCCCGGGCCCAGGATCTTAATGATGTAACGCTCGTTGTGCCGGAGAAATACAGGCAGGGGGTCTTTGGCGATAAGCTGGCGCTGAAGGCGATGCCGGGGCTCAAGGTATCGGTCTTCTACGCAGGCTCTCCCGGGGCGAGGTTTATGGCCGCTGACAAGAGCGGCACAATATACTTGAGCGTGCCGGAGGATGGTGTTGTCCTCGCGCTGCCGGACAGGGACGGCGACGGGGCGGCTGACGAGCCGGTAACCTTCGCGCGGGGCCTTAAAAGGCCTCACGGCCTCGTATTCAAGGACAGGGCGCTGATCGTAGCAGAGACAGGGAGGCTCGTTGAATTAAAGGATGAAAACGGCGACCTTAAGGCCGATTCAACAAGGGTAATAAGCCGGGACCTCCCTTCAGGCGGTGGCCACTGGACAAAGTCGATAGATATAGGGCCGGATAACGCCATCTACGTCTCAACCGGCTCAAGCTGCAACGCCTGTATTGAAAAGGACAGGAGGAGGGCAGCTGTAGTAAGGTTCAAGGATTCTGGGAAGGCCGAAATATTCGCCTCAGGGCTGAGGAACAGCGTTGGGATCGAGTTCCATCCCAAAACAGGCGAGCTATGGGGCGTCGACAACGGCAGGGACGGACTTGGCGACGACATACCGCCTGAAGAGCTTAACAGGATTGAATTGGGCGGAGACTACGGCTGGCCTTTCTGTTACGGAAAAAAGCAGCCTGACACTGATTTTGGCAGTGCTGAGCGTTGCAAGGATACAGTGCCTCCGGCTGTCGAGATGCAGGCGCACTCAGCCCCGTTAGGGGTGGCCTTCGGTTATAGCCTCAAGTTCCCCGAGAGGCTCCGTAACGTCCTTTACATAGCCTTCCACGGATCATGGAACAGGAGCGTGCCGACCGGCTATAAGGTCATTGCGATACCCTTTGGCGATGGCAAACCGTCAGGGAAACCATTTGATGTCATCACAGGATGGCTCTCAGGCGGCGAGGCCTGGGGCAGGCCGGTCGACGCGCTCGTAGGCAGGGACGGAGCGCTTTACATTTCCGATGATAAGGCTGGGGCGGTATACAGGGTGACTTATGGCGGGGATTAATGTCTCGCAATGGGATTTTCAAGCTTACGTCCTACGCTACGCTGAAAGCGCGATATCAAATGGAAGCGATGGTGGAAGCGATGGTGGAAGCGATGGTGGAAGCGATGGTGGAAGCGATGGTGGAAGCGATGGTGGAAGCGATGGTGGAAGCGATGGTGGAAGCGATGGTGGAAGCGATGGTGGAAGC
>Ga0209211_10000163_pt1 | contig 146002 bp, 131 predicted proteins | sample RifGroA2_FD_183992 | JGI IMG/M metagenome (GOLD analysis project Ga0209211, IMG submission 183992) | Groundwater microbial communities from Rifle, Colorado, USA - Groundwater A2 (SPAdes) (version 2) | ecosystem: Environmental > Aquatic > Deep subsurface > Groundwater | place: Rifle, Colorado...
CCGTCAGCGTCAAACTGATATTGCTCTCCTTGCGCCTGGGTGAGCGTCCAGGAATCATCCGGATTCTTGACCAACGTTTCGAACCGGCCCGCCGGCGGCAGGTAAATTGTTCCATTGAAGGTGTATTGGATTTTACGGCCATCTCCCGAGACAATAACCACATCACCGCCCTGGATCTGGTGCAGCCGCATATAATAGTTAAGCATCCAGCCGTAACCGAACGGGCCGTTAAACGACATCCCGCTGTAATACGTATGGGCCAGGGATACATCCATCTGCCGTCCGGGGACCTGCAATTCCGCGCACTGATAATAAAATTGCCCGCTGTGCAGATAAACGGGATCGCCGGAGCAGAGTGCGTTATTTTCCGGCTTGACTTCAAGCTCCGTGTCCACCGGTTGCGGTGTCATGCTCACTTGGCCAAGGGACTGGTCGTAAGCATCGCAGGTATATTCATGCCAGAAGGTGCAGGGCAATGGATAACTCCCGGATCCCGACTGGCACCAGCAATACGCCTGTGCTTCATGCCCGGCGAATAAAAGCACAACCCCCAGCAGCGTCACCGAAATAAATTGTATAAAGCTTATTCTCTTCATCAGAATAGTATCCTGATATTACCGTCCCGGACGGTTGACACCCCGAAGGAATCGAACGCTTCGACCCGGACGCGATAATCGCCGGGTTCGGCAACGGTTTCGCCTGACGAGGTCTGCCCATCCCAGGTCAGCGTGTAAGTCCCCGCCCCTTTGGGCACATTTTGCTCCAGCACTTTCAATGTTTGGCCGGCGTCCTGCTTGAGGATGCTCACCGTCACCGTCGCCGGTTCATTGATGCTGTAAGTGATTTCGGTTATTTGATTATAAAGCGGGCGGATCAGGTAAGGGTCCGTCCGTAACGTCGGAACATCCAAAGAGGTTTTGCCGGTGATCACGACCGCATTTTCCGGGAGTCTCTGCATCTTCGCCTGTACAGGGAACGGCTCTCCCTCCCAAACAGCCATACTGCCGTTGATGTTCCGGCCGTCCCAATACTCCACATTGCCGGAAACGTCCCGCGGCTCATTATCGACATATTTAACGCTGTTAAGAAATCCCATCGAAACGAGGGCCGGGGCCGTCAGGCCGTACTGGACCTTCACGCGGTCGCCTTTAAATGCCGAAAATGAACCGCCGGGTGTCACGGTCGGGTTGACAACCTGAACCACAGCGGCCTGGACCTGGCCGGGATCATAGCGGCCCTTCTTGCCGCCGGCCGTTTCAGCATCGACAATATAGGTGTAAATACCTTTGGGAAGTGTTTGGGCGGCATCGTTTTTACCGTCCCAGACGGCCGCATTGGCGCCGGCAAGTTTGGACTGCGCGGCAAGAAGCGTGCGCACCAAAGCCCGGGTTTCGTAGTCATAGATCCTGATCGTTATGTCGGAATCGGTATCGAGCGTGTAATTGATCGTCGAGGTCTCATTGCGGTCAGGATTAAAGAACCGCGGGGTGACCGAATTGTCCGTGATGGCGACCGAGTTTTCCGGGTCCGTGATCAAATAAGGCGCGAAATCGACCTTCGGACGATAAACACTGTCGTAATAATCCCAAATCTGGGCCGCGATCTGGTTCGGGTCATCTGTCCCCCACCAATTGTTCTCGGCGTTCATGATCGAACCGCTCACGTTGAGGTTGACCCCTTCAAACCCGGTGAACAGATCATATTGTCCATTGTTCAAAAAAGAATTGTTGGTAAATAACGGTCCGGGCACACCCTGGGCGATGGCGGCCATGGCCATGACGCCGTATTGGCTGTTGTTATCGAATAAATTATCCGTTACCACCGCGGTCGTGGTGCCGAAAAGATACAAGCCCGTATTATTATTCAGAAATTCATTGTGGGTCACGGTCGTGTTGGCGTGCCGCAGTTCAACTCCCCTGTTGGCGTATTGTATGCGGACATGGTCTATTATGCTCGTATCATCGGAGGCGTCCGCCATAAAGATCCCCTTCCAATCTCCGGGTGCCGGCGCGGGCTGATTGGAGGTAAACTCGATAAAATTGCCCGCTTCTCCCTGTGTGGTCAATTTCCCATTGATCGTGATCAGGTGATTGCCTTCGGCCTTGACCGTGACACCGGGTTCGACAGTCAGGGTCTCGCCCGCACCGACAATAAGGTTGCCTAAAAGATAGTACGGGCTGGATACGGCTGTTAAGGTGAGCGCCCCCGGGATATTTCCGTAGATGCGCGTATCGAAAATGTGATCCGGGGCGCCGCCGGGCCCGTCCAGAAACGGGGTAAAGTCGACGGCCGCGCGCGTATTATCATCGAGGAAATCATAAATCGACGCGATGATCACAGCCGGGTCCGCGCTCCCCCACCAGTTATTCCGCGCGTTGATCCATTCATAGGAAGAATCGCCGTTACTGTCTTCATACAGGTTATAGCTTGAATTGCCGTAGATGCCGTTGTCATTGACCGTCGCGCGGCAGCCGGTGAACACATTGCAAAAAGCGTGGATGCCATACGTATTGCTGGTGATCGTGTTGGCAAGGATCCTCGGGTTGGTGGTCAATTCAAAATAGATCCCTTTGTTGTTACTCTGGATCAGGCTGTTCTGGATGAGCGGGCTCGCCGAAGGATGCGGGACATAGACCCCCCGGTCCGCGTGTTCGATTTTGACATAATTCAAAACGCTGTTACCGTTACGGAGCGAAAGATAGTTCCAGTCGCCTTTGGCCGGCAAGAATTTGTCCGACATAAATTTGATCGGATTTCCGGGAGCGCCTTGGGCGTTAATGATACCGTTACCTTCGATCTTGAAGAAGCCGGTGAAGCGGACTTCAACGCCGGCCTCAATGGTCAGCGTAACGCCTGTGTTGACCGTGACGTCATTGACGATCCGGTAAGGCGAACCGGCCAGCGACCAGGTCGTGTTCTGGCTGATGACCGGCGGAGGGAACACGGCGTTTGTCGGCGTCTGGCTTAACTGGTTCGACGGGCCGCTTTCTCCAAAACCGTTGGACGCGGTAACGATAAAATAATACGGTGTTTCATTGGTCAATCCGGTAACGGCATGGGTCGTGACATTGCCGACGTCCAGTGTCGTGCCGTAAACCCCGGATGTGGTGCCATATTTTACCTTATAGCCTGTCGATGTCGTTGCCGCCGTCCATTGCAAGGCGACCTGTCCGTTGCCGGGGACCGCGCTGCTCAATGTCGGCGCGCCCGGCGGGAAACCGATGGGGTTGCCCCCGGGATTGTCCAGGAAATGGTCGTAATTCACCAAGGCGAGGGTTGGACTGTCGTTACGGTGCCAGATCAGGGCTTCGATCGTTGCGGCGTCGGTGGTTCCCCACCAGTTGTTTTGCGCGTTGACGGTCTTGCTGGAGGCGTTTGTCCCATAACTGAAGACATAAATGTTAAAGCCGGTGTTGCTGTAAAGCGAATTCCCGCTGATCGTCGGCGTACATCCCGTAAAGCTGTTACAGCCGGCAAAGATACCGTAATTATTGTCGGTGATGGTGTTGGTCTGGATGACCGGACCCGTGCTCGGTTCGAGGTGAATACCGGTATTGTTATTCCGGATCGTGCTGTTGCGGATGGCCGGGGTCTGCCACAGTGGCGCGGAAGGTACGTAGACCCCTTTGTCCGCGTATTCGATCGTGGCGTAGTTGATGATGTTACCGCTGCCGTGCAGGTTGATCGTGTTCCAGTCCCCGCGCGCCGGAGATGTTTTGGCGGAGGTGAACACGATCGGGCTCGCCGCTGTCCCCTGCGCGTTGAGGAGCCCGTTGACCTCGAGGGTATAAAAGCCGTTAAACTTGACGATGACGCCGGGTTCGATGGTCAGCGTGATCCCGGAATTGACCGCGATATTTCCCATGACGATATATGGAGAGTTCGCCAGGGTCCATAATGTGTTTTGAGTTATGGCGCCGCTGACCGGCGTAGGGGTTGATACCGTGAAGCCAAAATTTACTTGCGTGATATTTCCGGCGATGTCGGCAACCTGTACTTCAACCGTGTGGTTGCCAGTGGCCAGCGGGCTTGCCGGCGTCAACTCAAAACCCGAAGCCGTGATGACCGCTTGCGCGGTTACGTCAGTGTTGTCCAAAAGGACCCGCACGCTGCTTGTGTTGATCCCGGAGAGACTATCCGCGAAATCCGCGGAAATGGCCGGTGTGTTCACCGTGACGGTTGAACCGTCCGCGGGGGTCAGGTTGGAAATGACCGGCGCGGTCGTGTCCGTGGTGAAATTCACCGATGCCTGCGCCTGATTGCCTTGATTGTCCCGGACACTTATCGAAAGAGTATGCGCCCCGTCGTTTAAGGCGGCCGGGACAAAGGAAAATCCGCTTGCCGCCACATTGGATTGGCCGGTCACCTCCACCCCGTCCAGTAAAATATGCGCGCTTAGCGGTGCCACGCCGGTCAGGTTGTCCGCGAAAGCAGCGGATAAGGTCGGCGTTGCCGTGGCCAATAAACTTCCGTTGGCCGGCGTGATGTTGAATACCGTCGGCGGCAGCACATCGATCAGCACATTAAAACTGCAGGCGGCCTGGGCGATGTTGTCGGCCACGTCGGCGATCGTTACGGCGACCGTGTGATAGCCGTTATTTAAAGGAACTGTTGGCGTGTAACTGAAACCTGCTTCCGTGACCGTTGCATGCGGGGTCACATTGACGCTATCCACTAAAATTTGGGCGCTGGAGACATCGATTCCGGAGCCGCTGTCCGCGAAAGCCGCTGAAACCGTGGGGACGTTGGCCGTGATCGTGCTCATATTCGCGGGTGTCAGGTTTGAAATGACCGGCGCGGTTGTGTCGGTGGTAAAGCCGCTTGTCTGGACGGCTGAATTCCCGGCCAGATCAGCCGTTTCAACAGTTATGGTGTGCCCGCCATCGCCCAACGCGTCCAGGACAAAAGTTTCAAAAGTCGTTTGCGTGATGGCGGCCTGTGATGTCAGGTCCACCCCATCGACCGAAACGCGCACACTGCTGGTGTTGATCCCTGAAGTGGCATCATTTAAACTCCCCGATATTGCCGGTATGGCTGTGGCCAAAAGACTGCCGTTGGCGGGGATCAAAATGGCGATATCGGGCGCTAAAGTATCGATCGTAAAGTTTGTGGATAGTTGCGCGGGGTTGCCGACAGCGTCTCTTACACTTATAAACAGCGTATGAACGCCGTCACTTAAAGCTGTCGTAACGAGAAATTCAAATCCGGCCGCGGTCACGTTTGACTGCGCGGTCATGTCGACATTGTCCAGGAGAATTTGGGCGGAATTCGCGTCAACCATTTTATCATCGTAAAAATCGGCCGATATTTGCGTTGGCGTGCCGGCCAGCAGACTGCCGTCCGCCGGCGAAACATTGAGGATTTGCGGCGGGCTCATGTCGGTATTGATCGTGAAATTGACGGTCGTTTGCGCGTTATTGCCGGCGTTGTCGCTGACACTGATCGACAGGACATGGGCCCCGTCCGCGAGAAAGGCGGAAACAAAATTGAATCCCGCTTCGGAGGCGTTAGCCTCAAAGGTGACATCCTGGCCATCCAGCAAGATTTGAATACTGACCGGGTTGACCCCGGATTCGGCATCCTGGAAATCGGCGGAAAGTACGGGCGTCGAAGTATCCAGCACACTTGCGTCCGCGGGGTTGACGCTTGTGATCAAGGGCGGCGTTGTATCGAGCGGTGTTCCCGAAGTATCTTTTGTAACGACGCTGTTTTGACCGACAATGACGTCCCTGGCAATGTAAGCGCCGTTGACCTGGGCGGCCTTCTCTATTTCCAGCGTCCCGTTAAGGGCCATGACCTGCCCGAAAAATACGTTCTTCTTGCCGATCTGCGCGACCGCGTCGCGCTTGGGATGTTTTTTAAAATCTTCCCGGGAATGCCTTCCCGGATTTTCGTAGGTATCGGTACCGTTGACAAAAATCTGGATGTCGGCGCCGGAAAGGGTCGTTATGTCATTTTGCGGGCCCCAAAAAACGTCAGATCTTGTCTGGAACGTGTCCGCAACGCAAAATGTTGCCGGGCCGCTGAAGAGGATGCGGGCATCCTCATCCGCGTAAAATGAATTAAGATGATATTCCCCGCCCGGAAGAATCAAAGTGGCTTTTCGATTCAGACGCACATCGCCGTAACGGCCGGGAGGCATCGTCATTTGACTGTTTTTGACAACCGTCAGCGGGTTCGTTGTATCCGGCGCGCATGCCGGCGGATCCGGCATATTAATGAGCGGCCAATCGTTGGGATCGCTTAATATGACAATGTCACCCGTGGTGGTAACATTTTCTTGAGTGAAAAACCGGTCCTTGTAATAAATATCTCCTTTAATGACCGAGTCACGCTTGATGAAAATACTGGGGGCGGTCAGCCGGGTCCCTTCTTCTAAAAGGACTTTTTTGTCGACAAGCAACTGCACTTCTTGCTTAAAGGAAGGCGCGGCGGAGGGGTCGTTGACACCCACAAACCCGGATAAAACAGTCGCCTTCTTGTCGATGTGGATACTTTCCCGTGCGAGGATGGAATAATCGGTGATATTGCCGGCGAGGGCGTCGCCCGGCAAGCTGATCGGTCCCGCCAGAGCGGCGAGTAGAACGAAGGTATTTATTTTTTTAAACATCATCCGATCGTTTCGTTCTCTGGGGGAGGGGAAAACCAGTGAAAGTATATACCGCGCTTCCAAATAATGCAAGTGGTTCAATGTGAATTTGATAAAATTTATAACGTCAAATGCGGGATCAGGCTTTTTAAAGGCCGCAGACGCCTTCGGCGATCTCGAGGATGAGCTTTTCGGAATCTTCCCAGCCCAGGCAGGCGTCGGTGATGGATTTGCCGTAGACGCCGCCCTTGGCGTCCTGGGTGCCTTCGACCAGGTAGCTTTCGATCATCAGTCCCTTGACCATGTCTTCGAGCCCGGCGTCTTTGCGCAGGCTCTCCAGGACGTCCATCGCGATGGCCGGCTGGCGCCGGAAATCCTTGCCGGAATTGGCGTGGTTGGTGTCCACGATGACGGTGGGGTTTTTGAGGGGACGCTTCAGGTAGACCTGTGCGATCCTGGCCAGGTCGGCATAAGAATAATTGGAGATATTTCTCCCAGACTCGTCGGTCGCCCCGCGTAAAACCGCGTGGGTCAAAGGATTTCCAGGTGTGCGGACTTCCCAATCGTGGTAAACGAAGGTGTGCGCGTGCTGGGCCGCTTCGATGGAATTGAGCATCACGGTCAAATCGCCGCTGGTCGGGTTTTTCATTCCCGCGGGGATGTCCAGGCCGCTCGCGGTCAGGCGGTGCTGCTGGTTCTCCACCGAGCGCGCCCCAACGGCGACGTAACTTAAAATGTCCTCAAGATACGGATAATTGGCCGGATAAAGCATTTCATCCGCCGGGGTCAAGTGCGATTCTTTGACCGCCCGCAAATGCATTTTGCGGATGGCCTTAAGGCCGGCGACGATGTCGGGCTCTTCCGTCGGCACGGGCTGGTGCACCATCCCTTTGTATCCTTTGCCGGTGGTGCGGGGTTTGTTGGTGTAAATACGCGGGATGAGGATCAACTGGTCTTTGACCCTGTCCTGGACACGTGCCAGACGTGTGACGTATTCGCAGACGGCATTTTCGTTGTCCGCTGAACAGGGGCCGATGATCAGAAGAAATTTGTCGCTGCGGTGCTCAAACACGGCGCGGATCTCCGCGTCACGTTCGGCCTTGACCTTCTTGAGGTCCGCCGGAAGCGGCATTTCTTTAAGGATTTCCTGGAATGTCGGAATTTTACGGACGTACTGGAAGCTCATGGTAGTTAGATAGATTAATACAATTTAGCCAGAAGTGCAACAATCGCGTTCTCAACACGCAAAATACGATTGCCCAAATGCACGGGGGTGAATCCGAGTTCGGTCAGCTTTTTGATTTCGTACGGGATAAATCCTCCCTCGGGGCCGATCATCAGGGTCACAGGTTCCCGGACGTCGCGCGGGCACTCCTCGCTCGCCCGCGGGTGGGCGACCAGCGCCCGCGTGCCCTGGATCAGGTCGGGCAATTCATCTTCGACAAAGGGTTTGAAACCTTTGCGTAATTGGACATCTGGCAAAATGGTATCCTTCCCCTGTTCCAGCCCCAGGATCAGTTGTTCGCGGATTTTTGCCGGCTGCAGGACCGGGCTCAACCAGAAGCTTTTTTCCACCTGATTGGAATGAATGAGGAATATTTTTTTGACGCCCATCGCGCTGGCCGCCTGCAGGGTACGTTTGAGGATGTTGGGCCGCGGCAGGGCCAAAATGAGCGTAACCGGAATCGGCGCGGGCGGTTGTAGACTTAACGATATATCCATCTCAATGGCTTCGCCGGTCAGGGAGGCGATTTTTCCTGTTCCGATGCGGTCGCCAATAAGCCCGACGGAGAGTTCATCCCCGGCCTTGGCGCGGTGGATGTCCCGGATATGGAGGTAGCGGCGGTCGTCTAAACGCACACGGGTTTTTTTGTTGATAAAATCGTCGGGTGAAAGGAGGATGAGGTTCATGCGTTGGCAGGTTAATTTGGGCCCTGAAATTTGTCGCCTCCCATTGATTTATTTTTGGAAAGCAAAATAAATCAAAGAATGGGAGGCTTGTTTTTATCCGTCTCTGCGGGAATCAGCCCCCCTGCTGATTTCTTCGAAATCAAAGCGCTGGGGGCTTTTCTTTATTCGCTTCTGCGAATAAAGAAAAGCCGATAAAGTGGGGTTCAACCCCTCGTGTTTCGGCAACCCAGCCGCCATATCATCGTCAACCTGTCCAATGGTCTTCAACTGCCCCGACGTTTCCGAAGGGCCTTTTAGGTATTGGATAACGTAGGCCTGTGGCTTTGTGTCCCCGGGTTTCCCCGGGTTTACCTTTATCGGCTCGTTGCAAATATAGCATATTTTCCGACGGCTGACAAGGTACCCGGGCGACTATTATCGTAAAGCAGTAAAAAAAGCCTGGACCAGCCGGTAGTCTTTGATGCCCGGGGATTTTTCGACCCCGCTGGCAACGTCCACCGCGTACGGCCGCACGGCCTCGACGGCCTGGCGCACGTTTTCGGGGTTAAGCCCTCCGGAGAGGATGACGGGCCGGTCGAATTTGTAGTTTTTTAACAGCTCCCAGTTAAAGGTCTTTCCCGTCCCTCCGAAGGAGGATGTTTCTTCCTGGAACGTATCGAATAAACAGGCGTCGACTTTGTATTGGAGAACGGATTTGAAATCAAAAGTATCTTTCACGCGGAAGGCCTTGATGATCTTGAAATGTTTGAAGCGTTTGCAGTAGCCGGGCGATTCCTCACCGTGGAACTGGACGGTTGAAATGCGCGCCAGGCGGCAAATGTCGCGCACCGCGTGTTCACTGCCATTGACAAAAACGCCCACCGGCGTCACAAACGGCGGCAGGGCTTCGATAATCGGCCGGACTTTGCTCGGCGAAACGTAGCGCGGGCTTTTCTTGTGGAAGATAAAGCCGAGTGCTGAAGCCCCTGCTTCCACGGCCATTTGCGCGTCTTCAATACTGGTAATGCCACAGATTTTGATACGAGTCATAATTCCCTCATAAAATTGCTGGTTGGAAAATAAGTTTAGGTTATCCGGCGATCCGGGTATCAGGGACTAGGTGATCCGGGTAACCGGATATCCGGATTATCGGATTTCCGGAACCTTTCTTTAAAATTGTCACTTTCCCATTACTTCTTTCATTGCGTGTCCGATGTCCCTGGCGCGCATGAAGGTTTCCCCGATCAAAACCGCGTGGGCGCCTAAATCCTGCGCCCGGCGGATATCATCGCGGGTCCGCAGGCCGCTTTCGGCCACGATCACCCGGTCTTTGGGGATCCGCGGGATCAGGCGCTCGCTGGTTTTGAAGCTCACATCCAGCGTGCGCAAGTCCCGGTTATTGACACCGATGATCTCCGCCCCAGCCTTCATGGCGCGGTCGAGCTCTTTTTCATCGTGCACTTCAACCAGGCAATCCAGGCCGAACTCGCGCGCGATGTTCAGCAAACCATTTAGCTCGCTATCGCCGAGAATGGCGACGATCAGCAAAACCGCCGCCGCGCCGTTGACTTTCGCTTCATGAATTTGGCCGTCGCTGGTGATAAAATCTTTCGTCAAAACCGGCAGATTGACACACTTGGTGACGGTCCGGACATCTTCAGGTTTTCCAAGGAAATACTTGTCTTCTGTCAGGACCGAGATGGCCGCGGCCTTGTGCTCGGCGTAAATTTTGGCGATTGCTTCAACGTTAAAATCCTTGCGGATGACCCCGGCGGAGGGCGAGGCCTTCTTGATCTCGGCGATCAGATTGATCTGCCCGGGTTTGGAAATGTTCTTTTTAAACAACTCCGCTGTGTTCTTCGGCGCCGCGGCGGCTTTATTACGCAGGGTCGCGTAAACGTCCTTTTGGGCCGCGAGAATACGGTGTTTGTGTTCGAGGATTGTCGTCAGAAAATCAGCCACGGTTGGTGAATTCTTTGAGCGCGTCTAATTTCTTTCCGGCTTTGCCGGAATCGATGGAATCCTGCGCCAGCGTGATCCCTTCATTGATGTTCTTGACACGCTGGACTACGTAAAAAGCGTACGCGGCGTTGATGACGACAATGTCCCTCTTGGGTCCTTTCTCGCCGGTTAAAATGTCCTCGAAAATCCGGACGTTGGTGGCCAGGTCCCCGCCTTCGAGATCGTGCGGCTGGGCCGGCGGGAGTCCGAATTCATCGGGCATAATGTCGTAGGTAAAGACCTCCTTGCCGTCGTATTCGCCGATAAAGGTCTGCGCGGTCGAGGTGATCTCATCCAGGCCGTCGCTGCCGTGGACGACGAGCGCGCGTTTAAGCCCCAGGTTCTTCAGGACATTGGCCATCGGTTCGACCAGGTCGCGGTTGTACACGCCGAGGATCTGGTGGGTCGCTTTGGCCGGGTTGGTCAATGGACCCAAAATGTTAAAGATCGTTTCCACGCCTAATTCTTTGCGGATGACGGCGACGTTCTTCATGGCCGGATGCAATTGTTGGGCAAACAAAAATGCAATGCCCAATTCATCCAGGCACGCGCTTAAATGCTGCTCTTCGACGTTAATGTTGACGCCCACGGCCTCGAGGATATCGGCGCTGCCGCAGCGGCTGGAGACCGAACGGTTCCCGTGCTTGGCCACGACCACCCCGGCCCCGGCCACAACAAGCGCGGTTATCGTGGAGATATTAAAGGTATTTTTTTTGTCACCGCCGGTCCCGCAGGTATCCAAAATGGTCGTGTGTTTGGTCTTGATCGGAATAACGTATTCACGCAGGATCCTCGCCGCGCCGGTGATCTCTTCAACGGTCGGCCCCTTGACGCGCAAGGCCAAAAGAAATGCCGCGATATCCTCCTTGGCCGCGCTGCCGGCCATGATGACGCGCATCACCTCCTCGATCTCGCCGCTGGTGAGGTTTTCCCGATTATGTAATTTGTGGATGTAGGATTTCATTTCAACGTTAAAAAATTCTTTAGGATGGCTTTCCCGGCCTTCGTCAGGATGGACTCCGGATGGAATTGCACGCCCCAGAGGGGAAATTCCTTGTGCTCTACCCCCATGACCTCTTTGTCCGCGTCCGCGGTCCAGGCGGTCACCTCCAGAGGATCCGGCATCGTTTCACGTTCGATGACCAGAGAATGATAACGGGTCGCCTCAAAAGGGTTTTCAACCCCCTCAAAAATACCTTTTCCATTGTGGGTGATCATCGATGTTTTACCGTGCATCAGATGTTTGGCGCGGATGATCTTGCCGCCGTAAGCATAGCCGATGGCCTGGTGGCCGAGACACACGCCCAGGATGGGAATTTTCCCCGTGAAATGCCGGATGAGGTCAATGCAGATGCCGGCGTCTTCCGGGCGTCCCGGGCCGGGCGAAATGACGATCTTCTCCGGCTTCATGTCCTTGATCTGGTCGAGCGTCAGCGCGTCATTACGGCAGACTTTCAGATCGGCCCCCAGCTCGCCGAAATACTGGACGAGGTTGTAGGTGAAGGAATCGTAGTTGTCGAGCATCAGGATCATAAATTTGTCCACAAAGTTAGTGGTCGGTGCTCAGTGGTCAGTGTTCAGATTATTTTTCTGACCACTGAGCACTGATCTCTGACCACTGCTTCATTCCTTTTCCCTGCTTATTCTCGCTCCCAACGCGAGCAGTTTTTCATCGAGGTCCTCGTACCCGCGCTCCAGATGGTACATGCGGTGGATCTCGGTGCGGCCTTTGGCCGCCAATCCGGCGATGACCAGCCCGGCGGACGCGCGCAAGTCCGAGGCCATGACCGGCGCGCCGTACAGCACTTTGACCCCCTGTACGATCGCGCTGGTCCCTTCCCTTTGAATATCGGCACCCATACGGTTTAACTCGGCGACGTGGATGAACCGGTCCGGATACACCCGCTCGGTAATGACGCTCACCCCCGGCGTGACCGCCATGAGAGCCATGAACTGCGCCTGCAGATCCGTCGGGAACCCCGGGTATGGATGGGTCGTGATCCCCACCGGCGTCAATGTTTTTTTTGCTTTCACCCTGATCGCGTTTTTTTCCTGGATAATATCGACCCCGGCTTGTTTGAGCTTGTCGATCAGGGCCCACAAATGCGCGTAATCCGCGCCTTTGACGCGGACGTTGCCGCGCGTGGCCGCGGCGAGCAAAATGTACGTCCCGGCTTCGATGCGGTCGGGGATTACGTCAAAGGAAACGCCTTTTAATTTTTTGACGCCCATGACGATCAGACGGTAGCTCCCGGTCCCTTCGATCTTCGCGCCCATGGCTTTCAGGAAATGGCAAAGGTTCTCGATCTCCGGCTCGCAGGCGGCGGATTCGATGATCGTCGTCCCCTGGGCCAGGGTCGCGGCCATGAGGACGTTGGCGGTCGCCAGGACCGATGAGCCAAAAATTCCTCCGAGATAAACAGAAGTCCCTTTCAGACGTTTTGCCTGACTGACCACGTACCCGTTCTCAATCTCGAATTTCGCCCCCAGTGCGCCCAGGCCTTTTAAATGGAGATCCACGGGACGCACGCCGATGATACAACCTCCGGGTAAAGACACGTTCGCCTTGCCAAGCTTGGCCAGCAGCGGCCCCAGAACGCAGAACGACCCGCGCATCGTGGAGACTAATTTATAATCCGCGATGTGATGCAGGGGGCCTTTGGACTCAACGACGACCGTACTGCCGGTCATCTCCACCTTTTTGCCCAGCGACCGTAAAAGTTTGATCATCGTCATGACGTCGCGCAATTTGGGCACGCGGCGGATGGTGCACGGCGCGTCGGTCAAAAGTGTCGCTGCCATGATCGGCAAAACCGCGTTCTTGGAGCCCGAGATCTCGACTTCGCCTTCCAGGGGTTTGCCCCCTTCGATCACCAGCTTTTCCATGTGTGTGTGTCCTTTTGTTCGCAAACCGACAGGGTCGTTTGCGAACAAACGACCCTGTCGGTTTGGGTATGGTCCGGATAAAAACGAATGTTCCGGTAAAACGGGTTCTTTTCCAGCAACGCTTCAACGGGCGCGGCCTGGCCGTCACCGATCTCAAAAAACAAGTAACCCTCCGGCTTTAAATATTGGTGGACGCGGCGGATGATGGTTTCGTAGAAGCGCAATCCGTCCGCTCCGCCGTCCAGGGCCAGGCGCGGCTCCTGTTGCACGTCCCTGGGCAGATGGTCCAGTGCCGACGTCTTAATATACGGCGGATTCGAGACAATACAATCAAAATTTTTCATCCACGCGCGGTTGGCCACGAGGCTCTCGCGCATATCTTCGCGTAAAAACCGGATCTTTTCCGTCACACCGTTTGCCGCGGCGTTACACCTGGCAACGCTAATGGCCTCTTCAGAGATATCCAGCGCCGTAACATGACATGGGTCGATCGCCTTCGCCAGGGCGATAGCGATATTGCCTGAACCCGTTCCGAGGTCGAGCACGCGGCAAGGTTTCGATAATTTACTTGATTTAAGCTTTTGAAGGATCGTATCGACCAGGATTTCGGTTTCAGGACGGGGGATCAGGACGCAAGGGTTGACGGCAAGGGCACTGCCTAAAAAGTCGCATTCGCCCAAAACATATTGGAGCGGTTCGCCATTCTGATAACGCGCGCGCATTGAATCGTACTCTTTTTGCTCATCCGGGGTGAGCGGCCGCGGGTCCGCGTAGAGATCGACGCGCCGGCATTTGCGGACCGCGGTCAGCAATAGTTCGTCCGCGTTCATGCCAGAACCCCCTCGCTCTCGGCCCTGCTTAAGGCGTCCACGAGTTCACCCAGTTCGCCGTCCATCACATTGGCCAGTTTGTAGGTCGTAAATCCGATGCGGTGGTCGGTGATGCGCCGGTCAGGGAAATTATAGGTGCGGATTTTTTCGCTGCGGTCGCCGGAACCGATCTTCTGTTTGCGGTCCCGGGAGGTTTTGTTGAATTCGTCCTGCTTCATTTTATCGAGAAGCCGCGCGCGCAAGACACGCATGGCCTTGACGCGGTTTTTTAACTGCGAGCGTTCATCCTGGCAGGTGACGACCAGCCCCGTGGGCAAGTGCGTGATGCGGATGGCGGAGTCCGTCGTGTTGACGCTTTGTCCGCCGGGGCCGGAGGACCGGTACACGTCGATCTTCAGGTCCTTGGGTTCGATGCTGATCTCCACTTCCTGCGGTTCGAACAAGACCGCGACCGTCGCCGCCGAAGTATGGATGCGTCCCGAGGCCTCGGTCGCGGGAACGCGCTGGACGCGGTGCGCCCCGCTCTCCCACTTCAGGAGCTTGGCCGCTTTCTTGCCGCTGATGCTGAAGATGACTTCTTTAAAACCCCCGGTCTCGGAAGGCGCTTCGCTCATCAATTCCACCTTCCAGCCCCTGGTTTCGGCGTATTTGGTGTACATGCGAAAAAGATCCCCGGCAAAAAGGCCCGCCTCTTCGCCGCCGGTTCCGGCGCGGATCTCCATGATGAGATTACGGTCATCATCCGCGCTGGCGGGGTTGAGCAACTCATTGAGTTCATCGCTCAACGCCTGCCGGCGTTGTTCCAGGTCCTGCAACTCGTCTTTGGCCAAAGACTCGAACTCCGCGTCGTGCTTTTCCTGGAGGAGCTTTTTTAGCTCTTCCGTCTGGCGGACGCACTCCTTATAACTCTTGAGCGCGTTGATGACCGGGGCCGCGTCCGAGTATTCCTTGGCCAGTTTCTGGTACTGACTTTTATCGTTGATGACCTGCGCGTCGGCCAGAAGCTTCTCCAATTCGCCGTAGCGCTCTTCGATCTTCGCGAATTTTTCCAGCTTCATGAGTTATTTGTTTTTCTTGTAACGTTTGGCGAAACGTTCGATACGTCCGGCGGTGTCCACGAATTTCTTGTCCCCTGTAAAGAACGGATGACATTGGGAACAGATCTCGACACGGATGTTTTTTCGGGTCGAGCGCGTGTGGATGACGTTCCCGCAGGCGCAGGTGATTGTTGTTTCTTCGTATGACGGGTGTAGCTCGGCTTTCATGGTACTTGAACTCCTTTCGTCAATTATAGTTTACTCAGATTCTCCAAAAAGTCCTTGTTGGATTTGAATTTACTGATCCGGGCGATGAGGAGCTCCATCGCTTCGGCGGCGTTGAGGTCGTGAATGGCCTTGCGCAACAGCCAAACCCTCTGCAGGTCGTCCGAGGGGATGAGCCTTTCTTCATGGCGCGTGTTGGAGCGCCGGATGTCGATGGCCGGGTAGATGCGCCGCTGGAAGAGGTTGCGGTCCAGCTGTAATTCCATGTTACCCGTTCCCTTGAACTCTTCAAAAATAACTTCGTCCATGCGGCTTCCGGTGTCGACCAGGGCCGTGGCGATGACGGTCAAGCTGCCGCCTTCTTCGACCGCGCGGGCCGCGCCGAAAAAGCGTTTGGGTTTATGGAGCGCGTTGGAATCCACACCGCCGGAAAGGATCTTCCCGCTGTGGGGAACGACTGTGTTGTACGCCCGGGCCAGACGCGTGATGCTGTCCAAAAGAATGACGACATCGCGCTTGTGTTCCACAAGACGTTTCGCCTTTTCCAGGACCATTTCGGCGATCTGGACGTGGCGTTCGGGCGGTTCGTCGAAAGTCGACGCGACGACTTCGCCGCGCACGCTGCGCTGCATGTCGGTGACCTCTTCGGGACGCTCGTCGATCAAAAGGACCATCAGGACAACGTCCGGATGATTGTGCATGATCGAATTGGCGATCTTTTGCAATAAAACCGTTTTACCGCTGTAGGGCGGCGCGACGATGAGCGCGCGCTGCCCCTTGCCGATGGGCGTGATCAAATCCATCAACCGCATGGAGATCTCATCAGATTTCGTCTCCAGGACCATACGGTCCTGCGGGTAGATCGGCGTGAGGTTGTCGAAAAAGATCTTCTCCTTGCACTTTTCCGGGTTTTCATAGTTGACGGCCTCGACTTTCAGAAGCGCGAAATATTTTTCGCCTTCTTTGGGCGGACGGATATGCCCGCTGACCGTGTCGCCCGTCTTGAGGTCGAACCGGCGGATCTGCGACGGGGAAATGTAGATATCGTCCGGGCAAGGAAGATAGTTGTAGTTAACACTGCGCAGGAAACCAAAACCTTCCTGCAGGATCTCGAGGGTCCCTTCCCCGAACATCAACCCGGCCTTCTCCGCCTTTCCTTGCAGGATCTTGAAAATGAGGTCCTGCTTGCGGATGCCGCTGATGCCGTTGATGCCCATGTCCCGGGCGTATTTGGACAGCTCGGCCACGCTCATGTTCTTGAGCTTGGTGATGTCCAGCTGGTCTTCCTGGCCCTGTGAGGGTTGGACGTTATTTTGCGCGGCGTGGGTGACGGGGCTGATGGGCTCCGAAACTTCCCTTTTCGCGCTTGTTCTTTCCTTCGCGGACACGGGTCTTTCCCGTTCCACGCCAGATTCCGATTCGGTTACTTTTTTGCTCTTTGTGTCAGTTTTTGCCATATTGCCTTTACCTGTTTATGTGTTTGTTGTTTGGTTGTACTGTTATCTATGATAATATCCGCGCGGCGGATTTTGTCACGTAACGGCATCTGCGCTTTGATGCGGCGCAGCGCCTCCGTGCGTGTTATTTTTAAAGACCTGCGGGAACGTTCGATCTGACTGCGCCTTGAGGCGGCGACCACGATGGTCGTGTCCACGTAACGGTTGAACCCGGCCTCGAACAACAACGGGACTTCGATAACCGCGATTTCTCCGCCCCGGTATTTTTTTAACTCTTCGTTAACGCCTGATCGTACCGTTGGATGGACGATTCTTTCCAGACGTTTTAATTTGCGCTTGTCGTTAAAAACAACGGCTGCCAGTTTTTTGCGGTCGATACCGCTTTCGCCGGCGATCTGCGTCCCGAAAGCACGGATGACCGGCGCGTAACAGCATCCGCCGCGGCGGAGTTCCCTGTGGACGATCCTGTCCGCGTCAATGACCTTCGCGCCCAGCCGCGCGAACATCGCAGTCACGGTTGACTTTCCGGTTGCCAAACCCCCTGTCAAGCCGACAACAAGCATTGGTATACCTTGATGTATTCCCCGGCCGCGTGCTCCCACGAAAAATCCGCGGCCAACGCGTTTTGCCGCAAAGTGTAGAATTTCTCCTGGTCGCCGTAGATATCGATCGCCTGGCGCAGCGCCTGAAAAAAATCTTTTTTCGTGAAACGGTTGAACAAGATCCCGTCGCCTTTGGAAAGCGCGGCGTTGAAGGATTCGACCGTGTCCGCCAGCCCGCCGGTCTTAAAGGCGATCGGGACCGTGCCGTAGGCCATGCTGATCATCTGGCTCAAACCGCAGGGTTCGAAGCGCGAAGGCATCAAAAAGAAGTCCGCGCCCGCGTAAACCTGGTGCGCCAGAGAATCGTTAAATTCGAAATTGGCCCATATCTTCTTCGGGTATTTGTCCGTGTACGCCTTGATCTGTTTTTCGTACTGCCGCTCACCGGTCCCGAGCATGACGACCTGGACATCCAGGGCTAAAAACTGTTCCATCACCTCCAGGATCAGGTCCACGCCTTTTTGGTGGACCAGGCGGCTCACGAACGCGAACAGCGGCGCGTCGTCGCGCTGCGGCAGTTTCAGCAGCTGCTGCAGTTTTGCCTTGTTGGCCGTTTTCCCGTGCATCAGCTCGTCTTTCGCGTATGTTCGCGCGATCTTTTGATCGGTCGCCGGGTTCCAGACATCGTGACTTATGCCGTTGATGATCCCCTCGACCGGCTCCCGCCGCGACTTCAACACACCCTCAAGCCCGCACCCGAACTCTTTGGTCAGGATTTCCTTCGCGTATTGTTGGCTGACCGTGGTCACCTTGTCGCTCGCGACGATCCCGCCTTTAAGGAAGTTGATCTGGCCGAAATATTCCAGATAATGCGCTGAATTGTACGTTGCCGGCAAGTTCAATTTCGGATAACGCTCCCGCGGGAACACGCCCTGGTGCGCCATGTTATGGATCGTCAAAATGGTCCTGGCCGATGCCAAAGAACTGTTTTTGTACTGATCTTTCAAATAGATCGGGATCAGCGCCGTGTGCCAGTCGTGGCAATGGATGATGTCCGTTTTTTTCCGGAGTTGTTCAAGAGTCTTTAAGACCCTTGAACAAAAATACTGAAACCGTTCCAGATTGTCCGGATAATCGTCGCCGTTGTCCCCGTAGATACCGTCGCGTTTCCCGTAATAGTCGTGCTCGATGAAATAAACGTCCAGGTTCGGCGAAAGAACCGCGCGGGAAAGGTGCTTGTCCACCGGCGTGATGCCGAATTTTTTCGCGTCGATAAATTTATAACGCGGTAAAAGGATCGTGACTGAAACGTCCCTTTTGGCCAATGCCAGCGGCAATGAACCGCACACATCGCCAAGTCCGCCCGTTTGAGCGAAGGGGACCGCCTCCACGGCGCAAAAAGTTATATGCATCTCATGCTTCTTTCGTCTCCAGCCAGTTCGCGCCCGTCTTGACGCTCACCTTGATGGGCACGGATAATTCCATTTGTGTTGCTTCCGGCGACACAAATGGGTGTTCCATCCGCCCGCGTAATAACTCAACGACCTCTTCTTTTTCTTCGCCAGGCACGTCCAGGACCAGTTCGTCATGAACGGTGATCAAGATCTGTGATGCCAGCTTGCGCTTTTTGATCTCGCGGTGGATATCGATCATCGCCAATTTCATCAGGTCCGCCGCGGAACCCTGCACCGGCGTGTTGATCGCCTGGCGCCGGGCGAATTGTTTCATGGATTCGTTGGGGCTGTTGATCTCCGGAATATAGCGCCGGCGGTTCAGCAATGTCGTCACGAACCCCTTCTCTTCGCACTGGCGGATAGCGTTATCCATAAAATCCTTCACCTTCGGGTAACGCGAGAAATATTTGTCAATGAACTCTTGAGCATCGCTTTGAGAGATGCCCAAGTCCTTGGCCAGGCCGAACGCGCTCATCCCGTAAATGATGCCGAAATTGACGCGCTTGGCGTTGTCGCGCATCTGCGGCGTCACGTCTTTTTCCGCGACATCAAAGATCAATGACGCGGTGTACGCGTGAATGTCCTGGTTCTCCTGGAAGGCCTTCACCAGTCCGGGGTCGCGCGTGATGTGCGCCAGGATGCGTAATTCAATTTGTGAATAATCCGCGGCCACGATCACGTGACCGGCCTTCAAAGGAATAAACGCCTTGCGGATCTCGCGGCCCAGCTCGGTGCGGATCGGGATATTTTGTAAATTCGGCTGACTCGAACTCAACCGCCCCGTTTCCGTTCCGGTCTGATGGAACAGCGCGTGGACGCGCCCCGTTTTCGGGTTGACCAGCGCGGGTAAGGCGTCGATATAGGTCGATTTGAGTTTCGCCAGCTGACGGTATTCTAAAATAAGCGCCGGGACCTCGTGCTTTGGCGCGAGGACGGTCAAAACCCCTTCGTCGGTCGAAAAACCCGTTTTGGTTTTCTTGACCGTGGGTAGTTTCAAATCTTCAAAGAGCACCCGGCTTAATTGCTTCGGGGAGTTGAGATTGAATTCTTTGCCGGAGAGCCGGTAAATCTGTTGCGTCAAATTCCCGATCTTGCGTTCACATTCTTTGGAAAGCCCGTGCAGCAACGCGATGTCCAGCTTCACCCCGCAGATTTCCATGTCCGCCAGAACGAACGCCAACGGAATTTCGATTTCGCTGAGTAGCTTTTTCAGGGATTTCTCCTTCACCTCTTTGCTCAAGACCGGGTACATCTCCCACAACAGGGCCGCGCGGCGCGCGGGCGGCTGTTCCATAAAATTCAATTGAGCTTGCGGATTGCCGGCCAGATACCCGGCCAGAAAGACGTCGAAAACTTTTCCTTCCAGCGCCACGTCTTGCGCTTTGAGCAGTTTGACGGTTTCTTTCAAGTCGTACGTGACTTTTTCGATTCCCTTGTCCTCGAAGACCTCTTTCCAATCCGCCATCTGATCGAGGGTGACCGCGCAATGTTCCGTTGGGCCGCTCGAAAGGATCAATTGCCGCGCCGCGCCCTCAGCCAAAACGGCGAAACGTCCGGCCGTTTTGATTTTCCTAACCCACTCCCCGATCTTTTCTTTATCCGCCAACGGTTGAACATCGGGGTGTGCTTCTTCGGTTTGACCGGCCGCGGCGAGTTCTTTGGCGAACCGGTGGAATTCCAGTTCCTGGAACATCTCGAGCAGGCGGTTTTGTTGGGGTTCTCTGACCTTCAAGCATTCCAGTCGCAGATCAAGCGGTACTCCGGTTTCCAGGACAGCCAGCTCCTTGCTTAAAACAGCTTGTTCCCTGTTTTGTTCCAACTTTTCACGTACCTTTGCCGATTTGATCTTGTCCAGATGCCGGAAGATGTCCTCGAGACTGCCAAAATCATTGATCAGTTGCCTCGCGGTCACTTCGCCGATGCCTTTGACCCCGGGAATGTTATCCGCATTGTCCCCGGCCAACGCGATGAAATCCGTCATCCGGCGCGGGTCGAACCCCAAATGTTCTTTGAGCGTCTGGTATTCCCAGATAGCGTCTTTGCGCGCGCTAAAAAAAGACATGCGCTCGCCGGCCAACTGATACATGTCCTTGTCATCGCTGACAATGACGACTTCGATATCTTTGTCCTTCGCGGCGCGCGCGATCGTGGCGATGATGTCATCCGCCTCGAACCCGGGCGATTCAAAGAGCGCCAGGTTATACGCGGTCACCACGTCCTTGATCACGGGCATCTGGTCGATCAGGTCCCGCGGCATGACCGGCCGCTGGACCTTGTAGGCGTTAAATTTTTCCTGGCGGTGCGTCTTGCCCGGGGAATCGAAACAAACGGCCATGTATTGCGGCTGATACTCCCGCAGGATTTTGCGCAGGGTGTTCACGAAACCATAAACCGCGTTTGTCTGCCGGCCCTTGCTCGTCGACAGGTCCTTGATGGCGAAGAATGAGCGGTAACACAGCGCGTGGGCATCGATCAAAAATAGCTTTGCCGCCATCGTTTTTTTAAAAGATTTTGTTGTATCTGGAAGTCACAACTGGTTTGTTTGCCGTAGTGCAGAACAACTGCCGTACCGAACGCTCAACCCCGGGTTACATGCAACCTTTCACGCGATGCTCATCAACTATTTTAAACGCACTTCCCGGAAGCAACAGGATGAAAGGTAAAAAGAGGGTACCCAAATTTTACGACCGTAAAATTTGCCCCGAAGGGGTTGCACGTTCAAATCCCTGCGGATTTGAACGTGCTTGCAAGGTAATCCCGGATTTTTGACCTTTATTTCTTGGGGGTTAAAAATTTGGGTTACCTCGGCAAGCGCGATTAAATCTTTTCTAGATTTAATCGGCCGACCCCCTCTGCTTTAGGCAGGGGCGGATTTTTCTATCGAAAAATCCGGGATAAGAAGAACTATTTTCTCGGCGAACCACTACCTTAAAACAACATGCTAAGCATAATATATAAATAAAGCTTTGGCAAGGAAAAGTTTAGGAGTTTTATTCGCCCTTGGAAAGGGTTCCGGCGAATAACCCCCAGCGCTTTGATTTACGAAGTAAATCAGCAGGGGGTGCGCTAACTAGCATTACTGTCGGCCATTTTGGGAGTCTTAAGCGCCGCGGCGACGGTTGCTCCCTGCTCTTCAAGCACGGTCACCAGCAGGAACCCCGCGTTTTCCTGCCCCGGGGCCGCGCCCGCCTCCTGGCGAGGCACGCAGGCGGCGTCCAGCGCGAAAACGCCTTCGATCCCGGTCTGGAACTGTTCGTTGACGCGGATCTTGCCGTCGGTGGTGACCGCCGGATCGGTCAAGACCCTGAAATCGACCGGCGCGTCCGGGAAGATAATGATCTGCGCCGCCAATACCTTGCCCGATTTAAGCCGGATGGCCTTCACGTCCCCTTCACCCAATATTTCGGCGATCGGATTCGCGGCAACCACACGCAGTTTGTTTTCCTGTCTGGCCCCGGTCAGCTGGCCGGTCGTATCCGCGTTCAGCAAGTCCTGCGCGATTTGGTCGCTGGTGACCACCCAGATGACCTCCTTGTCCCTTTTCAGAAATGCCGAAGCGATCGATACCCCGCGTGGGGAATCCGACTGGACCACCACCGCGTCGATCAATGGCAGAAAGTCGAGGATCTGGTCGAGCTCGGTCAATTGCTGGAGCGTGTAAACACCGTTTTTATTCACACCTTTGATCTCGGGCAGTTTGTACCCGGGCGCGTCGGTGATAATCAGGACGTCGCCTTCGAAGGCCTGCTTGTCATCGGTCGTGACCTTGCATTTTTTGAGGTTGATGCGCGCGATTTTCTTGCCCGTCACGACATTGACGCGGTTTTTCTCGTAGTAGTCGTTGGGTTTGTAAAATATCTTTTTGTAATCGACCTCTTTGGCCAAAACGGGCGCGAACAAGCCGCGGTCATAGGGATATTCGCCGTCGGTCAAAATGGTCGTCTCGCAGTCGGGCGCGAAGCGCCGGATCTCCTCGATGGCCCTGACCCCCGCGATGGAACTGCCCAGAACAAGTATCTTTTTCATATTACCTCTTCGCCTCCTGCTGGACCTTGAACGCTTCAATACCGTTACGCATGAGCATGACGACGGTGACCGGGCCCACCCCGCCGGGCACCGGCGTGATAAATGACGCCCTCCGGCCCGCTTTTTCAAATTCGATGTCGCCTGTGATTCCGGAGCCCACTTTATTGATCCCCACGTCAATGACAATGGCGCCTTCCTTGATCCAGTCCCCTTTGATGAGCCCCGCTTTCCCCACCGCGACGACCAGGACATCCGCGCTCCCCACGTGCTCGACGAGCCGTCCGGCCTGGCTGGTGGCCAGATGACACACGGTGACCGTGGCGTCCTGCGCGAGCAACAGCAAACTCAAAGGTTTGCCGACGATCTCGCTGTGGCCGACCACGACCGCTTCTTTCCCGCGCAGTTTGACGCCCGTGGAGCGGATAAGTTCCATGACCGCGGCAGGGGTGCAGGGGATGATGCGCGTTTGGCCCAGCATCATCTTGCCGATATTGGTGACGTTGATGCCTTCGAGGTCCTTGGACGGGGCCACATAGTTGGCCACGGCGCGGTAATCGATCTGGTCGGGCACGGGTTTGTGGATCATGATGCCGTGCACGCCGGAATCGCTATCGAGTTCCTTGATGACGCTGATCAGTTTGGCCTGGGTCGTGTCCCCCGAAAGGATCTTCAGTTCATATTTGATGCCGATATATTCGGCCGTCTTTTTCTGGGAATTGGCGTAGGCGCAGGAACCTGGGTCGGAGCCCACCATCACGTTGACCAGGTGCGGCACGCCGCCAAAGGTTTCTTTGAGCCGCGCCACTTCCTTTTTGAGCTCGTCCTTGAGCTTTTTGGCCAGGGCCGTACCGTCAAGGATGTGCGCGGTGGCGTTCATTGGTTGATCTCCACGTTGAGCTTCGCCGAATTAAACGCGGCGAGCAAAAGTTCCAGCGCGACCTTCACGTCCGAAACAAGATATTTGTTGCCGTAGCGAACTAACGTCGGCGCCAATTGCACGGCTTTGTAACATAGTTTGCATGCTTCCAGAGGGACTTCCCTTGCCTTGCGCCGGGCCGCGTTACGCTTCGCGGGCGCGGCCTTGCGCGTTTTGACAACGTTCAAATACGCCCGCGCGTCCAGGTCAACGAGCGCCAAAAAACGTTTGCGCAATCGCTCGCTCGTCTTGAGACTTGCCTTTATCTTTTGTTCATTGGCACGCGATGAGGTCTTACCGAGCGAATAATTCGCGACCATGGACAGAAGCGCCGCCCCAAGCGCCGCCGTCACCGCCGCCGCCGACCCACCCCCCGGCGCGGGGACCTTGAGCGAGAGCACGCGCGTGTATTCACTTAAACTGTAATTTCGAAAGGGTTTCATGGCTGTAAGGTTATCCGATTGTCCGGAAATCCGTGACTGGGTAATCCGGATACCCGGGTATCCGGTTCCTCGGATCCCCGGAACCTGTCAATTTTCACATGCGCTCATCATATCCTAAACACGACGGTTATTCAACTTCAAAGGCGTTTTTATCGTGTATCTTTTTCTTCCGAGATTCCCATGTTTGAAAAAGGAATGTAGCCATCGTCCCGGAAAGATTAACTGCAAGTTCCGCATGCCGTGGTGCTGGCCGGCTCCCTGATACCCCTTTGCCATGCGCATCACTATGTCGGTTTCGTAAAGCGCCTAATCCTTCAACGACACTCTGGCAACCACCCAATATCTGTTTAAAAATTTGCTCTGTATGTTGGCTCGGTGAAAGATTAAGCTGTCTGACGGTCAAAGTGTAAAGTTTGGGGAGGTCGACATCATTGCTATATGTTATGCCTGACTCATCAAGTATATGCTTGCATGCAGATTCAAGCAGCGTGCGAGCTGTTGTAATCGCACCCTCAGGGTCAGCAGCTCTGCGTTCTAATGCTTTTTGCCAAATTTCTTGAATGTAGGTTGAATCCAAAGTCTGCACAGTTGCGGAAATTGAAGCGTCGCTTGGCGTGCGTGAATCGGTTTCTAGTGTAGTCAGGAGCGGATCAAACTCTTGCTGTAAGTACCCTCTTCGTTGAGCATAGGTTGCGAATTTCGGCTGAATGAAACTCCAGAATTCAGAAAGGTTGCGACATGTGTGGACAAAACGAGGTAGTAGCTTTGCAATACGCGGAGATGTAATAAGTTCACGACGTAAATTTTTGTATTCCAAGTCGTCACCGTTACCACCGGTCGCATGTGAAACTAGCATTATCTTCAGTGATTCAACTTGATTAATTTTTTCTTCATTCATGTCGTATTATTCCGCGTTATTTCGGGCGTCTTTGTATTATTCCGGGGACGCGTACTCTCTCTGCGTTATTCCGGCGTTATTCCGCAGGTTATTCCGAGGTTATTCCGGGGCCACATGACGTAACCTTAATTATTGCCGATTGTGTGTCTTTGCAGACGCTTTAGCTAAGTTCCTGGCTTTGCGTTAATTATAAAACAAATCTTTCACTTCGTGTTGAGTATTTCGGCCCCGCTGTAAGTGGCCCCCGGGCCGCTTTTTGAATTCGTGATTTTAACATAATTTGAATTCTCGCCGTTCGGCAAGAATTGACTTTACAGCTTTAACGATAGCTGGCGTGTGTGCCGATATCGTAATAAATCACCTCGTGGGCGTTGATGAAACGAAACAGCACACGGTACTCCCGATTAATGGAATACGCCCAATAGTCTTTCAGCGGTCCCTTAAGCTTGTGCGTTCGCAGGGGCGGTGTAAAAGCGTTGTCCCGGAATAACTGGTCTTTCTTGATGGCCAGGTCTTGAATATGTGTTGGGAGTTTCTGCACAATTTGAACTCCCGATAGTCAGCGGAAATCTGGATTTCTAAGGTCTTCTAATAGACATCTTTACGATGGCCGACGTGCAGAATGACCACCTTTTTATCCCGGTCATGGATATCGTAAATAACGCGGTAACGCCCGACACGGATCCTCCAGCCGGGACGGGCGATCAGCTTCTTGCTGCCGTGAGGGCGCGGGCTGGAAGAAAGTTTTTCGATATGCTGGCATACACGCTGATAATCAACGGCAGGCAGTCCGGCGAGCTCTTTTTGCGCGCGGCGAAGGATAAAAACGCTGTAGTTCATTTGCGGGAGCGTTCAATTTCTTTTCTGGCTTGGGCGAACGGGATGGATTCCTCGCCGGACGCCTTGGCCGCGTCATAAGCTCGGATGGACTCGAGCTCTTCAGCCTGCCTGATGAGTCGGCGATATTCCCTGTTGGTCAGGACGACCCCCACCTGGCGGCCATGGGAATCAACAACATGATTCTCTTTTATTTTAATCATGGGCACTCCTTTTTTCAAAAGTTTCAAAGGTCATCCCTTTGGTGAATGACTCGACTTTTTCAATGGCATCGACAATATCGGCGACATAATCCCGGTATTGACGGATCATACGTAAACAACCTCACGCATGATGTATTTACCGATAGTAGGCTTTAACGAACCTTTCATGACGAGATCAACGCGTTTTTTCAATATGGCGCTAAGGCGGTTTTCCGTCCGGACATAATCGAAAAGGCCGGGGGTCTGGCTGAATTCAACGAGGATGTCGACGTCACTGTTCTTTTTTTGCTTTCCACGCACGTAGGAACCAAAGACACCCAGCATCTTGACCTTGAATTGTCGCTTCAGGGCGGATTTGTTCTGTTTTAAAACTTGTTTGATTTTATCCAGTTCGCTCATAGTCAAAGTATATCATAATTATCTGCCTGCCGATGAAAGCATTTTTACGTTTTTCGGGCTGTTTTTGGTTATTCCGTGGTTATTCCGGGACACAATACTTAACTCACAGCAATTAAGTATCGTGTCCCTCTTGCGGGAGCCATTTCGGCCCGTTCATGACGCGCGCGACGAGCATGCCGCTGACGTTATCGCCCACCACGTTGACCATGGTCGCCGGCGGGTCAACGAGCGTGCCCACCATGGTGATAATGGGCATGGCCTCGATGGGAAAACCAAAGAGCGTGATGATCAAAAGCTCCCCCAGCATACCGCCGGAAGGGATGCCGCTGATGACCGTGCCGCATAAAAGGGCCACGGCCACAACCGAGACCAGCGTTTCAACGCCGGAAAAGGGCATGCCGAAGATCCCGAACAATAACGCCATCTTCACGACCGCGGCCAGGCTCGAGCCGTCGCTGTGCACCGAGGCGCCGATATTGACCACGACCTCCCGCACGTCTTCGGGGATGCCGATTCTTTTCGCGGCCTCAAGGTTGACCGGCAAGGTCGCCAGCCCGCTCCCCGTCCCCCACGCGGTCACCGCGGCCGGAAGGATATTGGACCAAAGGAGCCGGATGCCCCGGACCCCTCCCGCCAGCCACGCGTAGAAAGAAAATCCGATAAAAAAATACGCCAGCGCCAGGGGATAATAGAGCGCGATCACACGGACATACGACCCTAAAAGCTGCGGGCCGAAGACGCCGACCAGATACGCGAAGTACGCGCCCAGGCCGACGGGCGCGTAGAGCATGACGTAGCCGATGGCCCTGGTCATCACGTCGTTGCCCGCCGCGAGAAATTGCGCGAAGGGTTTCCCCCTCGCCCCAACGGCCGAGGCCGCCAGCCCGATCAGGAACGCGAACAGGATCAGGGCGAACATGTTCTGTTTGGAGAATAATTCCGTAAAGTCCGTGACCGTGAGGGTGCGCACGATCTGCTCGCCGATATCGACCTTTTCGGCCTGGACGGGCTGGTTGAAAGCGATCCGGATGCCTTCCGCGGGCGGATAGAACTTGACACCGACGATCATCACGGCCGCGGCAATGATCCCGGTCACCACAAATATCAGGACCATCCACCCCATGATCTTGCCCAGGCGTTTGACGTCCGTCATTTGGGCCACGGTCGAGGAAATGGCGAAGAAGACCAGCGGTACGACGATCGTGAACAACAGATTAAGGAAGATGTCCCCCAGAGGCTTGAGGACGGCGGCGTTCGATTTCATCAGCGCGCCGACCAACGAGCCGACGGCGATGGATGCGATAAGAAGAATCGAGAAACGATAGGATTTCAGAAAGGTTGGTTTATTATTCATACGTATGGCCGCCATTGGATAATATCAGGATTTTGCATAGACCGGCAACAAAAATGACGAAAAGTAATCTATCCCCGGGGTCCGGGCCTTTATTTCCAGTTCCCAATACTTCGCCGGTCGGCAGCTCAGACAGGAATTGTACCGGGACTCCTGGGGAAGCGAAAAAGCCAGGGGCCACTGGGCCGCTTGCTGCTCAAAAGCCGTCAGGTTACTTAAGGTCAACGTGTCCGCGTAAAGCTGGTAGGAAACGACCACGGACTTTCTGTTCTTGCCGCTGCCGCGCGTCTCATATTTTTCTTCAATATGACGCAAGGTCACCGTCATCTCTTTTAATCCCGCGACCGGCTTGTTCGTGCGCAAGATGACCTTTAGGTCTTCCCCCAGGAAAAACGGACAATGCTGGAATTCGAGCGAGCTCACCCCATATTTCAAAAGGGCCAAGACGAGGTATATCCAATACGCCCAGGCGGTCACAATGATGACATCGAAGAAGCCGATAAATAATTGAAAAATTCCGTCGGGATGTTTGACAAAGAACATCCAGTTAAACGGCGCGATGAATACCATAAAGCCCAAATTGGCATAAAGGCCGGCTTTGACTTTTTGCCATGAGTCCGCCTTGATCCCTTGCGGGTCCCAGGGATAATCAGCGCGCCATTTTTCCGCGGGGTATTGCTGGTTTAAAAGCGCGGTTTTTCTTTTTTCACTTAAGCTAAGCAAGCCATGTATCAGCGTCAAGAGGCCTGCCAGCGCGAAGAGCCCACCGAAGCCGGCGGCCACCTCACGCGCGGCATGGAAACTTGAATCTTTGACCGGGATCACGTCCAAAGAAATGAGGATTATAAATGTTCCCACGCCGATAAACGGCAGGCTGAAAAAGACCGCCGGCCAGCCCTCAACGGTCGTGCGGCTGATGGTGGAATGTCCCCGGAGCTCTTTGCGTTGAAGGTCGGTCATGATTTATTTATCGTACCCTCTTTATGGCCGTGCGGCAACGAGGAAATTCGCGCTGCCCGGGGGTTTCACGTAAGAAAGCGTGCTTTTGCCTAACGCGACTCCGCCTAATTTCTGGATCGCCGCGATATGCGCCGGATAGATTTTGTCATGGACAAAATAGTTGAAAAATCCTTCCGGCGTGGAAACGACCAGGAAATGATACCCCAGCCCCGCCAGCCGGGACAACTCGCCCGCGCGGTAGTGCGCGATGTCCCAGCGGTTGAAGAAATAATACGCCGGCGTGAAATAGAATTCTTTGAATCGCCGGGTCAGTTCCTCCTTGATTTGTTCCGGCGTGAACCCGGAAAGGTCCTGGGGGCCCAGCGTGGCCATGCCCCAGAGCCCGATGACCTCGGGCAGATGACGGTCGATCGCTTGCGGAAAATGCCGCCGGTGCATGAGATCCCCGGGAACAAGCGGGTCCAGAGGCGCGTAAGCCACCTCGGGGTTGGCGATGCCCAACAGGTCCAGAAGGTCATGTTCGGCAAAATACATCACGGTCGCCATCTCGGGGCTCGCGATGACGGCGTGCGCGGGGAGCGTCAGGCGCAGATAACGTCCGAAAAATCCCAGGTCGTCGATCCGGCCCCAACGGTTGCGGGAAATGCGCAGGTCGTTGTAAAGCGTCTGAAACGCGTTGGGCGCCGGCCAGATGTACGGTGAAACGATGAGCGCCAGAGCGATTGCCGTCCGCGCGCCCTGATGGCGCACGAACGGCGTGACGGCTTTATAAATAAACGCCCACGCGCAGATCGTAAACAGCAGTGTAAACGGCATCAGATAACGGTTCCAGGGAAACGGAAACCAGTCTCCCCCGCCGGTAAAATAAAGCGAACAAAAAACAGCCGTCACGCCCAGAGGCAGGAAGATTTTCGAAGGCAGCAGTTTTTTATAAAAACAAAACCCGATCGGAATGACGCTCAATAAGGCAAAGATGTGCGATTGAAAATACTGCAATAAAAACTGCAGCTGGCCCAACCCTGCCCGTAAATAAGCAGGGTCCCCCGCCGTATTCTTGAAAATGACCGGCGCGGGGACAGGGTGCCCAAAGAAAAATTTGCGCGCCAGGGTCAGAAACGCGAACGGCGTCACCAGAAAAAGCCCTGTTCCCAAAGCTTTTTTCAGGGAGGGCCGTTCGAGGTAAAGGCAAAGCCACATCAGAAAGGTGAACACGATCCCTTCGATCCGCACCAGCGGCAGGAAGGCGAGAATGACCAGCCCGGCCCCGCGTTTTTCCGGCGGCGCGAAAGTCAGGAAATAAACGCTCAAAAGGACCAGGCCCGTGAATAATGTTGCCATAAACCCCGACCCGCCGACGAAGATGACGCAAGGGAAAACGCCCAGGGCCAGCGTAAAGGCCAGGCATGCCGGTTCATCAACGACAAGCGCCCGCAGGATGAGCCATCCGGCGGCAATGACAAGTACGTTTCCCAAAAGGGAAAAACAGACGGCGGTCTCGACTAAAGGAAAAGAAAGTTTGCCCAAAACCCCGGTCAGAAAAAACGGCAGAAAGTCGACCGTCCCTTCGGCCATATTCGCGGCGTTATAGCTGTAATGTCCCGCGTGGGTGAGGACGTAGGAATGCCGCAGGTTGATGAAGAATTCATCCCAGCCTTCGCTGACCTTCAAGCTTAAAAGGACCGACAGAAACGCGATGAGCCCCAAGGACAGGTTTTGCCAGAACAACGGCCGCATCCGCCGGCGAAAAAATGCCAATCCGGCAAGCGCAAAGATCATGCCGGCCGCGGCCGGAAGAACGGGACGGGTCTGGATCAAGGACAGCATCCCGCCGAAGAATTCATTGACCGGAGGGGTGACGGGGAGAAAATCGTTGACGCGGAAAATTTCAAGATCAAGGATCTGCGGTGTGTCGCCCATTTAGATCTTGATGTTCAATTTTTCGAATTCCCTGATCCTGGCGAAGGAATAAAAAGAATAATACCGGTCGTTCTCGACCAGGAAAGCCTTGAGACGGCAGCCCTTAAGGACAAGTTCATTATAGACGGGGGCGATGTAGTAGATCCCGTTGACGTGGGCTTGCTTTTCGATGGTTTTCTCGGCGGCCTCGATGAAGTCGCGCCCCCGTTTGAAGTAGTAGAGCCCGGCGATGGCATGACGGCTGATGGGGTTTTTTTCGGCGGTCTGCAGGATCGTCCGGTCGGCGTCGAGCTTCGCGTAGGACCATTGCGGATGCACGGAATCAAAACAGACCACCCCGCCGTCGACGTCCTGGTCGAGGAAATATTTCAAAAGGACGTTGTAGTCGATATCCAGATACTGGTCGGCGTTGGAGATGATCAAAGGCGAATCGTTGTTGATGTGATCGATCGCGAGAAGACAGGAACAGGCCGCGCCTTTGGTCTCGGTCTGCTGGCGGATGATCACGGTGTCCCTGCCGGTCAGGAGCTTGAGGGTCTTGTCGAGATGGAATTTGACGCATTCGTCCTCCCTGGCAACGAAAACGAAACGTTTCGTTTCCTGGATGCGGTTTAACGCGGTCAGCGGGTATTCGATCATGGTCCGGTCATTGATCTCAAAAAGCGGTTTGGGAAAGAACTGGTCTTCGAAGATCCTGGATTTTCCGGCGATGGGAATAAGGATATTGATCACGCGCCTGCCCCCGCGTCGATCTCTGTGACGCGCTCGATAATGTTGTCGTAATACACGTCTTTGGGGTCTTTCACCTCCAGGAGATGCGCGCCGCTTTCCCGCGCGGCCTTGATGCCCTGCGGGTTATCTTCAACGATCAGGCACTCGGCGGGCGAAAGTCCGAAGCGCGAGATGGCCTTTTGGTACATCTGCGGGTGCGGCTTGTGGTGTTCCACGTCTTCGTTGGAAAGGAAAAATTCCAGATGCGGCATGAGGTCCGCTTTGCGCAGCATCAGGTCAATGGTGTCCCGCACGGAATTGGAGCACACGGCCAGCCTGTACCCTTCTTTTTTCAGCCGCGAAAGCGCGTACTGGTGGATGAACTGCGGCTTGCATTTGAGCGTGATCTCCTCAAGCGTGTATTGCTGCTTGAGGCGGCAGATAAAATCGTGCAATTCGTGCGGCAGGCTTTTTTCGATGGACAGCATCTCGAGTTTTTTGCGGGTCGGAAAGCCGTCGTAGGTCGTCACATGTTCCAGGCGGCTCAGGCTCATGCCGAAATAGTCCAAAGCCCGGTTGAGGGCCGCGTAATGCCATTCCTTGGCGTCGATGAGGACCCCGTCCATGTCAAAAATGACCGCCTTTATCTTCCCCATTTTACTCCTCGGTGTTGAAAAAATCGTCCGCCTTGGCCGGAAAGTCGGTGCACAAGAACAACTGCTGTTGATGGCGGCGCAACGCGGGGTTTTTTAACAATCGCCAGAGACGCTCATGTCCGCGTCCGTGCAGTTCCGGTGAAACCACACAAACATCTTTGCCCGATTTCAAATGTTCTTCGATGGTACGCGCTGTGAACCAGTCGGTTTTAAATGAGTCCAGCCAAACTCCCGCGGCGTGTTCCCACAAAACCGGCCGTGGTTCAAATTCGCTTTGCCGGGTGAAAAACGGGATTTTACGGTCGCGATAAACAACCAGTTCCGGGATATTGGCATCAAAGACAAAATAATGACGCACCCGGTAACGACGCGCCAGACTCTGGATCAGACCTTGCAGGCCGTCGGCCTTGACGTTGATGGCCAGCGTTTGGTCTTTGATGTTCCGGGCAAAAAGTTCAAAGACCTTTTCGGCGCCGGGATTTCGCCTGGATGCCGGATCATGCGCGATGACCAGCTTTCCTCCGGAATCGCGTACGTCCGTTTCAACACCAAACCCCATTTTAGCGGCCCGGCGAATGGCCGGAAAGCTATTTCTTTCTTTTTTCGACCGCCAATTCCCGCGGTGCGCCAGGATGTGCATATAAAAATCCTACGGGTAAAGCCGTTTGAGCTGGAACATCTGCTCCAGCGTGGTGCGATAGACGTTCACGCGTTTGCGCGACCAGCTGGACACGCCCTGACGCCGGGCGTGAAAAGCCACGGGCACCTCATGCACGGGCCAGCGGTTCTTGCGCGCCGTCAAAAGCAATTGCGCGTCGAACACGAACGTTTTCATTTTAGTACCCGGCAAGAAATTTAAAAGATCTTTGTGGAACATTTTCGGCAGGCCGTTGACGTCTTTGACGCGCACTCCCAGAAGGATATTGGCCAGGACAGTATAAATGACGCTGACGACACGCGTGTTCCATCCGTCTTCACGGACCGTGCGCCGGCCTTTGACCATGACCCTGTTTTGGCGTTGCGCACAAGCGGCGCGGTATCGCTCCCAGACTTTTAAAAGATCACCGGCGCTGACCTGCAGATCGCCGGGGATGTACGCGACGATGTCCGTCCGGCAGTGTTTGAGCCCTTCATAAACGCCGCCGCCGTAATTGAGATTTTCGGGAAGATGGATACCCCTTATCCAGGAGTTTTGTTGCGCGAGATCATCGACGACCGCCCCCGTCCGGTCCGTTGAGCCGTTGTTGACCAGGATGACCTGGGACAAACCGTTCTGGAGAAGACCGCTCGCGACCAAGTCGCGGACCAACAACGGGACATTCTTCTCTTCGTTCCACAAAGGGACAACCAGGCTGAAATCCATTTTTTTCGATCCCTTCAGAAAGATACGGCCTTGCGCGCGACCGGCAGGCCGAGAAAACGCTCCAGGTCCTGCGGCGTCCCCAGCCCGTACATGCCTTCGGTGTCGCTGCCGATATTGACGTAGCCGATCCTTTTGTCTTCCTGGAGCAGTTCATTAAACGCCGGCGCGACATAAAATTCGTTGTTGACCCGCAGGTTCTTGCGGATCATGCCCTCGGCGCCGCGGACAAAATCCTTTCCGCGGCGATAATTGTAAACACCCACGGTGGCTTCGTCGGACACGGCTTGTTTCTCAACCACTTCGGTGATTTCTCCGCGTTCATCAAGCCGGACGAACGACCACTTGGGGTCGGTGGCGGTCATCGTGAGGATCGCCCCGTCCCAGGACGACGCGTCAAACGTCTGTAAATAATCTTCAATGGAAAAATCGACCCACTGGTCGGAATTGGCGAGCATCAGCGGCTGGTCGGTGCCGATGAGATCTTTGGCCAGAAGGACCGTGCATGCAGCGCCTTGCGTGATCGACTCCACGGTCACGATGCGGCAGCCGGGGGCCAGTTTTTTCAATTTTTGGTCGATGCGATAATTTTCGAGATGCTCTTTAAGGCATAAAAAAATGAACCTGTGCGGGCGTTTGGGACGGAGATTATGGACCACCAGTTCGATCATGGCCTTGCCGTGGACCTCGATGAGGGGTTTGGGCAGGGTATAACCCGCTTCCTGAAAGCGGCTGCCGCGCCCGGCCATGGGGATAACGATATTAAGGGTCATGTGCGCCATCATAACCCAAACCCCGCGCCATTTCAATCAAACCGGCAACAATTTATGGCTGGTTCAAAATATCAATTCGGTCAACGTTGACCGAATTCAGACAGACCCGGACATGAGCTTGGGGCGATCCCGGAAGGTCCCGGGAATAAGTACTGTGTCCCACTTTATTGCAGGATCCTGGTATAGTTCGCTTCATGGTCTTTGACCCATATGCCGTTGACCTTGGACCAGATGGACGCGTAAAGCGGTGTGCCATCCAGCGGGACGGTCACGGTGACGGAAGTATTTGATCCCGCATTGATATTGCCGACGTTTTTCGTGTTGGGAGCGGTCCCCAGCCACAGATAATACTGCGCTGCCGCCGGATTCGTCGTCCAGATGAACGTTACGTTCGCCGTATCGATCTGGCTCCCCGGCGCAGGTGAAATGATCCGGGCCCGTTGGTCGGCGCGGGTATAGCTCACTTCATGATCTTTGACCCATATGCCGTTGACCCTGGACCAGATGGACGCGTAAAGCGGTGTGCCATCCAAGGGGACGTTTACAATTACCGAAGTATTCATTCCGGCATTGATGTTACCGACGTTGTTGATGCTTGGAGCAGTACCCAACCACAAATAATACTGTGTTGCCGCGGGATTTGCCGTCCAGGCAAACATCACGCTAGTGGTCGTGATCTGACTGCCGGGTACGGGCGAAGTGATCAGGGCTTTTTTGTTACTGCGCGTATAACTTGCTTCATGGTCTTTGACCCATATGCCGTTGACCCTGGACCAGATGGACGCGTAAAGCGGTGTGCCATCCAGCGGGACGGTCACGGTGACGGAAGTATTTGATCCCGCATTGATATTGCCGACGTTTTTCGTGTTGGGAGCGGTCCCCAGCCACAGATAATACTGCGCTGCCGCCGGATTCGTCGTCCAGATGAATGTTACGTTCGCCGTATCGATCTGGCTCCCCGGCGCGGGCGACATGATCCGGGCCCGTTGGTCGGCGCGGGTATAGCTCACTTCATGGTCTTTGGCCCATTTCCCTTTGACTTTGGACCAGATGGACGCGTAAAGCGGTGTGCCATCCAGCGGGACGGTCACGGTGACGGAAGTATTTGATCCCGCGTTGATATTGCCGACGTTTTTTGTGTTGGGAGCGGTCCCCAGCCACAGGTAATATTGCGTCGCGTCGGGATTCATTGTCCAGCGGAAGGTCACGTTCGCCGTATCGATCTGACTGCCCGGCGTGGGCGACATGATCCGGGCCGGCCCTTTAACCGAAAGATATCCCTCGAGGATCCCCGTTAAGGAAATATTAGGTGAATGATGGGCCGCGGTATCGTATTTGCCGAATTTTTGTTCCAGCTGGACTTGGGAATCCGTGCTGACGTCGGGCGGCGCGTCATTGTAGACGTCATGCATAAACAAACCCCACTCGGTGGGGTATTGCGTCTGGTGCGCCTTGTACGTCCACATCGCCCAGTGCCAGTTTTTATTGCGGAATGTCGCCAAAAAATAGTCCCAGTTGGCCCGCTGATTGAAGCCGTTGAATTCGCCGATGAAGACCGGCACGTTGAAGATTTCCTGCGCGGAATTGTTCACCTTGCCGTCGAGGTACGCGCGGTGTCCGGGGACGTCTTTAATGCCGATGATATTTCCAAAACTGTCGAATTCGAACCCGTAATAATGGAATTCGTAGACGACATTTTGCCAGCCGTAAACGTTGGGGTGCGGAAGGGTGTCCCAGTCGAATTCGCTGGGGACGCTTTCCATGACAATGATGTGCCTGGGGTCAACCGCGCGGATCGCCTGATAGAGCGCGTTATAAAATGGCCAAAGGCCGGCGGGCCCGGTGAAGGTCGGGTCGTGGTCCAAGGCGCCAAAAGGTTCATTCAAAAGATCATAACCCATGACATTGGTCAAAAAAGCGTAACGTGACGCGACCGCCGTCCAGAATTCGATGGTCTTGGCGCGGTGCGCGGCGCCGTCAGGGCCGTTCTCGAAAAGTTTGTTGTAGTTCGCGCGGCCGGAATGCGCCTCGTCGCTTTGCGCCCCCGGCGCGCCGTGAAGGTCCAACAGGACGTAGATCCCGCGGTTGGCGCATTGCTCGATGATCCAATCCAGTTTGGTGAAGTTTGTGAACGCGCCGGTTGAATCTTGCAGGGCTTCATAATAAATCGGCAGGCGGACCAGATTGACGCCCATACGCATCAAGTGGTCCAGATCGATCGTTTGGATATACGCGTCCTGATACGCGTTAAGAAGATTTGCCGACCCGAACCTGCGGACCAATTCCGCGCGGATGCTGAAGTCGTCATCATCGTTTGGGTTCGCGGCGGTGTACCCGCCTCCGATCCCGGTAAATTCCGGCTCGATCAATAACAGGTTCCCCAGATTGACGCCCCCCAGGAGGATCGGATCACCAAGGCCATCCATTTCCAGGATAGCCATGCCGTCCGTCTTGAGATACCCGCCTTCGAGGGAAGTGACCGGCAATGCCGGGCTCCAACCGGTCGAATCGAAGATGTCCGTTAATCCGGTCCTTAAATGCGCGCGGATGCGGTACCATGAGCCTTCTTCATAATAACTCGCGGCTGGCAGCAAAGCGTGCGGGCCGCGGTATATTTCCGTCCAGGGCCCGTTACGGGACGGGCCTTTCTGGATCTCATACTGGTCGGCGAACTCGAGCGGTTCCCACTGCAATCCGGCAAAGGCGAACCTTGGATGGCGAAGCAAGACCGGAGGACGGAGCGAATAAACAACCTCGCTCCATCGCGAAATATAGGGGATCGGGTCAGTGGAGGTGACGTCCTCTTTCCAGCGGACCCGCAGCCACCGTGGGGACAAAGGTTTGATAAAAGAAGAAAGGCCCGTCCCCTCGTAAATGGTCGTCCATGGTCCCTGCGGTCCCGCGACGCTTTCCTGCAATTCGTACGCGCCCGCGCCGGCAATCGCGTCCCACGCCGCGGCCACTCCCTGGGCCGATTCTGAAACAACGACGGTCGGCGGTGTTTTAATGGCCCTGATATCATCGATGTAGTAAACTCCGGGCCAGAAAAACTGGAACTGGATCTTGTTGATGCCGCTGAGGTCCAGGCCGGCGGGTAATCCGCTAAAGGGAACGGCCAGTTGTGTCCATTGCCCGCGCACCGCCCGTTTGGTCGTCCAGACAACGACCGGGTCCACAAAATGGTCGCCGTTATCGAAAAATTGCACGCCGACATTGCTGTCCAGCCCGTTTGCCGCGAGCGCGTAAACCCAGAAGGTCAGCCGGTCGTTTTGCGCGGGGTTAAGATCCACGTTCCAGGGCGTCTGCTGGTCGGGCGGGACGAATTTATTTTCCTGCGACTGGATGCCGGTGCCTGCCCAGTTGGCGGTGGTGGTCAATTTCCAGGATTGTGTCCCTTCATAGACAACGTTTCGTTCCAGAGCGACCGTCCCGTCCCACGCCCAGCCGCAATCGCCGGGCGAAACGCAGCGTTCGAAGGCCTGATAAATCCGGTCATCCAGAACAACGTTGAGATCGTCCAGATAATACGTCCCTGGCCAATAGTTGATGAATTCGATCTTGTTGATATGCGTGAGGTCGAAGTTCGCCGGCAGCTGACTGAACAAAACGGTCAACCGGGTCCACTGCGCGAAACGCGCGGTTTGTGCGGTCCAGACCTCAAAGCCGTTATTGAAATAATTAGTTGTGTCGAAGAATTTCACGCCGACGTTATTGTTGTTGCCTTGCGACGGCAGGGCGTAAACCCAGAACGTGAGGCGGTCGTTGCGTTGCGGCTGGAAATCCATGTCCCAGCGCTGGGTCTGCGACTGGATCCTTGTTCCTCCCCAAAAATCGGGCGCCTGGACCTTCCAGGAGCGTGCGCCGGAATGGACCTGCGCGCTGGAAGGGGTGACAACGGCGGCGTTAAATCCCCAGCCATATTCATCGGACCCGTTGGCGGGTTCGAAATCCTGGTAAATGGCGCCGGCCATGGCCGCGGTCGCGGTCAATAAAAGGACAACGCTCGCCGACAAGATATTCAATGACCGTTTCATGGTTTTCCCTGGATCAAATTATTCAATCTCAAACGCGTTTCTGATGAGTTCGACCGTAAAGCCGCCGGCGTCATCGGGGATCACGGCCACCGCGTCAAAACGCGCTTCGACGTCTTCGGTGTCTTGTCGCGCCAGATAACCCCGCGCCGCGCGGATGATCTTCTTTTGTTTGACCGGAGAAATCGACTCAAAAGGATGCCCGTGCCAGTCTTGGGTACGGGTGCGTACTTCAATGAAACACAGCGTTTTACCATCCTGGGCGATGATATCGATCTCGCCGAAGGCGTTGCGATAGTTGCGCGCAATGACACGGTAGCCTTCTTTTTTCAGCCGCGCCACCGCTTGTTCTTCCCCGAGCTTTCCAAGATCAAGGCGTTCTTGCGTCATAGCTGGCACTGAAAACTCCGGCGCTGGATCAACGACGGGCCCAGGCGCCGGATCGCTTCTTTGTGTCCTTCGGTCGCGTAGCCTTTGTGCCGGTTGAACCCATATCCCGGGTAAACCCGGTGGTAAATGTTCAAGATCCGGTCTCGGACCACTTTCGCGACGACCGAAGCGCACATAATCGAAAGAACGCGTTCATCGCCTTTGATGATCGTTTTGTAATGGTACGGCAGGTCAGAGCGGAAGCAGTTGCCATCGATAAGAAGGCATACGGTCTTCGCAAAATTCTTTTGGCTGGTCATCACCGGAGAAAGCCACGCGATGAGATTGACAACGGCGTTATGCATCGCGAAAAATGTGGCCTGGAGGATATTGTTTTGGTCGATGACGTTTTCACTGATGATCCCGACGCCGACGTAGGAGCGCTTGTAAATTTCATGAAAAGCTTCTTCGCGCTGGGCGTGGGAGAGCTTTTTGGAATCCCGGACGGGAACGGAAAAGTCAGCTCGACGCAAGGCAACGGCGGCCGCGACCACCGGGCCGGCCAGCGGGCCCCGGCCCGCCTCATCGACACCGATGACGAGGTTAAAACCAGCTCTTCTGGTCTTATCCTCAATGGCTAGCATATTTTAATACGTATTTCGTATCTCGTCGCTCGTATTTCGCAAAAACGAAATACGAGATACGAGATACAAAAATTACTGTTGGATTGAGACTTGTTCCTTCTTGACGCGGGCGGCTTTGCCGGTGCGTCCGCGCAAGTAATAAAGCTTGGAGCGTTCGGCCACACCTTTGTTGACGACCTGCAAACTGTCGATAACCGGCGAATGGATCGGGAATACCCTTTCAACACCTTCTCCGAAGGTAACCTTGCGCACGGTGAAGGTGCTTTTTAATCCCCGGCCGGTTTTGCTGATGACGGTACCCTCAAAAGGATGCAAACGGACCTTGTCGGCCTCGCGCACCTTGATTTTCATTTTGACCGTGTCGCCGACCTTGAAATCCGGCAGCTGCGCGCGTAGCGACCCGCTGTCGATGTCTTGTATGATTTTTTCCGCGTGTGTTGCTAGCATAATAACCTCCTAAAATAATAGTAGAGAGTAAGTTACTTATTTGATCAAGTCCGGACGATTACGCCGTGTTACGCGCCGGGCCTGCTCTTTGCGCCATTTGCTGATGGCTAAATGATGGCCAGATAATAACACATCCGGTACCTTTGTGCCACGAAAATTTGCGGGACGGGTATAGTGGGGGTATTCGAGCAGACCATCTTCAAACGATTCGTCTTCCAGGGAGGCCTCTTTGCCTAAAACTCCGGGAACAAGCCGCGTAAGGCAATCAATCAGGACCATCGCCGGGATCTCGCCGCCGGTCAAGACATAATCTCCGATGGAGATGCTTTCATCAACGCATTTTTGCCGCACCCGCTCGTCCACCCCTTCGTAATGGCCGCAAAGCAGGATCAGATTTTTTTGTTTAGCCAGATCGCGGGCGAGTTTTTGGGTGAGCCGTTTGCCGGAGGGGGACATCAGAAGAACCTTGGCCTTGCGGTCGCCTTTAATTTTCTTGATCGCGTCGAAGAAAGGCTGCGGTGTCATCACCATGCCGGGCCCGCCGCCAAAAGGGCGGTCGTCGACCTTCCTGTGCCTGTCTTTGGTGTACGCGCGCAAGTCGTGGACACGGATCGCCACCTTCTTTTTCTCCCGCCCCCGTTTGATGATCGATTCATTAAGGATCGGTTCAAACATTGCCGGAAATATGGTGATGATGTCAAAACGCAATGGCCTCTCCTTCACTGTCCTTTGGACAATACTGCGCCAGAAATTGTTTCTGGAAATCCGCGTAATCATCCGCGTCGATGGCACGCCGGATTTGCTTCATCAAATTAACATAAAAATACACGTTGTGATATGAAATTAATTTTAGCCCCAGGATCTCGTTGACGTTCACGAGATGCCGGATATAGGCGCGGGTGTATTTGCGGCACACCACGCAGTCGCATTGGTTATCCAACGGAGTAAAATCGGTCGCGTATTGGGCATTGCGGATCACTTTGCGCCCCGCGGAGGTGAACGCCGAGCCGTTACGGCCGTAACGCGTCGGGATGCATGTGTCGAACATATCGATGCCTTCGGCCACGGCACGCACGATCTGGTCCGGCGTGCCAATGCCCATAAAATACCGCGGCCGGTCCGCCGGCAAGAACGGCATCACCCAATCGAGCGTTTCAAACATAACCTCGACTGGTTCCCCCACGCTTACTCCGCCCACGGCGTAGCCGTCGAATCCGATGTCGATTATTTCCCTGGCGGAACGCTCGCGCAGATCTTTATAGGTCGCGCCCTGCACAATACCGAATAAATGTTGGTTGCCTTGCATTGTCCGCGCCAGGAAATGGTCGCGGGAACGTTTGGCCCAAAGCGTTGTGCGCTTGACGGAAATTTCCGCCTCTTTTCGTTCGCACGGATACGGCGCGCACTCATCCAGCGGCATGATCATGTCCGATCCGAGGACCTCCTCGATCTCAATAACCTTCTCCGGTGAAAAAAACTGCGTTGAGCCGTCGATATGCGATTGGAAAGAAACACCTTCGTCATTTAATTTTCGAAGTCTGGAAAGACTGAAGACTTGGTAGCCGCCACTGTCGGTGAGGATCGGGCGCTCCCAACCCATGAATTTGTGCAGGCCTCCGGCTTGGCTGATGACGTCCATCCCCGGGCGCAGGAAAAGATGGTACGTATTCGAGAGGACAATCTGCGAGTCCAATTCCAGCAGATCTTCGTTGGTCAGCGTCTTGACCGTGGCGTTGGTCCCCACCGGCATAAAAAATGGCGACTGGATATCGCCATGCGCGGTGCGGATAACCCCGCGCCGGGCATTTGTTTTCGCGTCTTTTTTGATAAGTTGGAACATATTGTGTCCGTATCTCGTATCTCGTCGCTCGTATCTCGTCGTTTGTGAGATACGATATACGAGATACGAAATACGATTCAATTAAACAATAATCATCGCGTCACCGTAACTATAAAACCGATACTTTTCCCGGATCGCCCGCGCGTAGGCCTTCTTCATCAGTTTTGTCCCGCCGAAGGCGTAGACGAGCATCAACAACGTGCTGCGCGGCAAATGAAAGTTCGTTATCATAACATCAACGGAGCGGAACGTATATCCGGGATAAATAAAAATATCTGTTTCTCCGGCCAGCCGGGAAGGATCCTCCACCGATGTTTCCAGGACCCGGCAGGACGTTGTGCCCACGGCAACGATTTTACGGCCCTCCGTTTTTGCCTGTTGAATGGAGACAAAGCTTTTTTTTGTGAGTGAATATTCTTCGGTGTGCATCTTGTGCCGCGTGATGTCTTGCGCTTCCACCATGCGGAACGTCGCCAGATTGACATGCAGCGTGACGGTTTCGATCCCGTGTCCTTTCTCGCGTAACGCGTTCAATAACGCCGGTGTAAAGTGCAACCCCGCCGTGGGTGAAGCCACGGAACCTGGTTTGCGGGCGTACACGGTCTGGTAGTATTTGTGGTCCAGCGGTTCATCGGCGCGCTTGATGTACGGCGGCAGCGGCATGTGGCCGTGCCTTTGCAATTGTGCCGGAATATTCTTACGGTTGAACCTCACGATCCGTTTCCCGATATCAGTGATCTCGGCGGTCAGGCTGCCGCCGTTGAACTGTATCTTTTCATTGAGTTCGAGCCGGTTGAGCGGCCGGATCAATGCTTCATAAGAACATCCGTCCCCTTCGGGAAGTTTCTTCAAAAGAAAGACCTCGACCTTGCCCGGTGTTTTCTCGCGGCGGCCCAGGAGCCGCGCGGGGATGACTTTGCTGTCATTGAGCACAATACAGGAACCGGGCGGTAAATATTTTTCTACCTTGGCAAATACGTCGTGGGAAATCGCCTGGTTCTGGCGGTCAATGACCATCAGCCGCGCCTGATCACGCTGACGCAACGGATATTGGGCGATCAATTCCTGCGGCAGATCAAAATCGAATTCGCAGAGCCGTAATGTATTCTCGGGATCCATGTCTGTCAGGGAAGGTCAACGGGCGGCTGTTCGCGGTAATCGGTGATTTGCGCGCCGGGATAATAAAAGGCAAGAATCTCGTCGTATTTATGCCGATCCTCGGCCATCTGGTGCGCGCCCCACTGGCACATCCCCACTCCGTGCCCCCAGCCCTTGCCGACCAAGTCAAAGTAGTAACCCTTCATGATAATTTCGTACTTGTTACTTTTGATAATATTCGGGCCGATGATCGCGCGGAATTTGATGCCGGGGATCGTTGTCGTCTTGCCGTCACGGGCCGTGAGGACCAGATTATTGATCCGGCCGCTCTGGTTACGGCTCACCACATGGATATCGTGGATCGGGCCAAGGGTATATCCGTTGGCGTTAAGCTTGTCCTGGATATCTTTGGAACGGAAATTCTTCTTCCAGTTCGCGTGCGGCGCGAGCGCGCAGAATGGACACGGCGCGCCGGAGAGCGGCGGCAGGTTCTCTCCCCAGATATTCCTGGCGCTTTCCGTGTGGCCGCCGCAGGAAGCGTGAAAATACGCCGGCAGGATTTTATGATCATAGACAAGGATTTCCCCCAAACTACGCTTGACCGCGATATTGGTGCGGAAGCGTTCGGAATTTTTGCCGCCGTAGACCTGGGAGTAAATGTCGCCGGTCACATCGTATTCGTTATTTTTATTTTTTTTCATCTGATAAAGCGCGTAGGTACGGGCGGCCACGGCCTGGGCCTTCATCGCCTCCATCGGCCAGCGGTGCGAAACTTCGTGGTACAAAACGCCGCGGATGTATTGTTCGAGCTCGATGGTGTTGACGACCAGAAATTTCTTATTGGGTTTCTGGATGATGTCCAGCGCCCCGCGGTAACGTTGCGCTCTATCCGCCTGATATAGTGTGATGTCCCTGGTGGACGTCACGCGGATTTTGCGTAAAGGATATTCCTCGTTGTTGATCTTGATGCCGCCTGGATGCGTGGAAAGACGGGACTCCCGCAGACTCCTTCCCTCTTCGAGGACCGCGCCGGATCGAAGGTCGAGGATCTTGTACTTGCCCCGTATGGAAAAGTTCAGTTCATGGATGTCGTTTGAAATGGCCACACGGACATACTTTTCTTTGGACGGTCCGGCCGCGCGGGCATACGCGCAATTTCCCGCCAGCAGACCGACCGCGATGAGCACGCGGATCATCGCTGTCGCCATAAGAAAAGACCGCAACTTAGCAGGGCGCTTAATAACAGGCATGTGGTCAGCGGAAAATAAAAGGAAAAGTTCTCTTTTTTGATGACAATATCCCCGGGCAGGCGGCCCAGCCAGGGGATTTTTCCGGCAAAGGATAAAATGCCGCCTATGAGGATAAAGACAATACCGAGGATGATGAACGTTTTGGCTAGTCCCATGGTGATCAATAAAGCTTTGGCTGGGTTTCTTTGGCGGCCGGAAGGACCTTCAAATGCTCGCCTGCCGTTTGCGTGAGCTCGCGGCCGCGGGGCGTGCGTTTTAAAAAGCCGATCTTCAACAGATAGGGCTCGATCACATCGACGATCGTGTCCATTTCCTCGTTGAGGGTGGCGGCCAGCGTTTCGATGCCGACGGGTCCTCCCTTGTAATGCTGCGCGATCACCTTCAGGAGCTTGCGGTCTTTGTCATCGAGGCCGATCTCATCGATGGCCATGGCGCGCAACGCCTCATCCGCGACGCCGGCGGTAATATTCCCGGTTTTTGTTTTGACCTGCGCGTAATCGCGCACGCGGCGCAGCAGCCGGTTGGCGATGCGCGGCGTTCCCCGCGCGCGGCGCGCGATCTCCAGCGCGGCCTGCGCCTCGAGCCGCACATTAAGTTTTTGGGCGGAGTTGGCCACGATCCGGCTTAATTCCTGGGCGCTGTAAAAATCCAGGTGATGAAATATCCCGAAACGCTCGCGTAACGGCGCGGCCAAAAGGCCGCTGCGGGTCGTCGCGCCAATAAGTGTAAATGGTTTGAGGTTGAAATTGATCGTCCTGGCGTACGGACCCTTGTCCACGACAAAGTCGATCTTGAAACTTTCCATGGCCGGGTACAAGAATTCTTCGACGACCTTCGAGAGGCGGTGGATCTCGTCGATAAAAAGGATGTCGCCTTCTCCGAGATTTGTGAGGATCCCGATCAGGTCCCCGGCGCGTTCGATGGCCGGGCCGGAGGTGATGGTGATGCGCGCGCCCATCTCATGGGCGACGATATTCGCCAAGGTCGTTTTTCCCAAACCCGGCGGCCCCGAGAACAAGATATGTTCGAGGCATTCCTCCCGCCCTTTGGCCGCTTGCAGCGACACCTGAAGGTTGGCCATCAGTTCAGTTTGCCCCACAAATTCGCTTAACTGCGCGGGGCGCAGGGACAAACTGTAGACCCGGTCCTCTTCAGTTTCCTGATTGAACAGGATCGCTTTGCGCTCTTCCATCGTCCGTGTCCTCACCCATGGGGATAATTTGTTTCTGGTTACGCATGACCTCGATTTCGCCAAAGACACCTTTCTGGACGGCAATGAGCTCTTTTAAACGGATCAGCTCCAGGACGGCCAAAAACGTCACGATGATCTCGATCTTCGTGCGAGCGCGCTCAAAAAGGTCTTGCAGCCGGATCGGGGACTCCTTGAGCAAAAGATGCAAGATGTCATGCAATTTTTTTTCGACCGTAAATTCTTCCGTGATGATCTCGTGGATCACTTCTTCCGGGGCTTTCTTGAGCGCTTCGGACAGGGCGCTGATCAGATCGAAAAGACTGGCCTCATAATAAATTTCCCTGGATTCTTCACGCAGCTGCTGGAGCGCGCCGGGATCGATGTTACGGCCGAAAAAGTCCTGTTGCAGGGTCTCTTTTTTCTTAAGGGCTTCGGCGATCTCCTTGAATTTTTTATATTCCAGCAAGCGGCGGGCCAGTTCATCGCGCGGGTCGAGTTCTTCTTCAGGCTGCTCATTGGGGTCCGGCGGCAGAAGCATCCTTGACTTGATCTGCATCAGAGTCGCGGCCATCACGAGAAAATCGCCGACGACATCCAGATCGAGCATTTTCATCATACTAATGTACTGCATGTATTGTTCGGTGATCTGGCTGATGGGGATGTCGTGGATGTCGATATCGTCTTTTTTAATAAGATACAACAACAGATCCAGCGGCCCTTCAAATATTTCCAGCTTCAGTTTGTATCCCATAATCTGTTTCCGTTAATCGTTGTTCGATTTATTTTTTTTCGCCTATCGGCCGAACACGATCTCTTTGACCTGGCCCATGGTTTCCCGGGCGATTTTTTGGGCGCGTTTCTGCCCGTGGTCCAGAACCTCACGGACACGCTCTTTGCATTTGGCCAGGTCGTTGCGTTTCTCCTGAAAGTCCGCCAACCGGTCAACGATCGCTTCCCCCAGGATCGTTTTACATTCCGTACATCCTTTTTGCGCGTGGGTGCACCACTGGTGCACATCGTCGGCCCGCTGCGGAGAAAAAACCTTGTAATAACTATAAACATTGCATTTGTCAGGGTGACCGGGATCGGACAATTTAATGCGTTTAGGGTCCGTGAACATCGTTTTGACTTTCCTGACAATTTCCTGCGGGCTGTCGGAGAGGTTAACCGTATTTTTATAGCTTTTACTCATCTTGCGGCCGTCTAACCCTAAAAGACGCGGTGTTTCCGTCAAAATCGCCTCGCAATCGGCAAAAAAATCCGTTTTGTAAATATGGTTGAACCGCCGGGCCATTTCTCTCGTCAGTTCAATGTGCGGCAACTGGTCTTCCCCGATGGGAACCGCGCCGGCTTTGTACAGAAGGATGTCGGCGGCCTGTAAAACAGGATACCCGAGAAAGGCGTATGTCTGCAGATCGCGTGTTTTGATCTCGCGCAGTTGTTCTTTGTACGTCGGGTTTCGCTCCAGCCACCCCAGCGGGGTTATGCAGGCGAGGATCATCTGCAACTCCAGATGTTCCGGAACATGCGATTGGACAAAGATGATCGATTTTTCAGGATCAATGCCGCAGGCCATCCAGTCCAGGGCCATATCCATGATGTTTTCCGCGATCTCTGTGCTTTGCTCATATTCGCTCATGAGCGCGTGCCAGTCGACGATCGAAAAAATGCAGGCGTGTTTTTCTTGCAGTTCCAGCCAATTGTCGAGGGCGCCGACGAGATGTCCCAAATGAAGTTTACCCGTCGGGCGCATGGCGCTAAAAACGGTTTTTTTCATATCTTTTGCGCGATTTTCTCGATCTCGTAGGCCTCGATGATGTCGCCGGCCTCAAACCCGGCAAATCCCGCGAAACTGATGCCGCATTCGGTGCCTTCGGTGACTTCTTTCACGTCATCCTTGAAACGCTTAAGGCCGGACACCGTGCCGGTGTATACCGGCTCTCCGTTACGCACGATATCAACGTGGTCCTTGCGGGTGACGCGGCCTTTGGTGACATAACATCCGGCCACGGTCCCCTGCTTGGATAATTTGAAGACCTCGCGGATCTCCACGCGCCCCAGAAATTTCTTGCGGAGCTTCGCGTCCAAAAGGCCTTCCAGTGCTTTTCGGATGTCATTGACGGCGTCATAGATGATCCGGTATTGCCGCACATCGACGGGGTCTTTTTCCAGTTCTTTCCTGGCGCGGACGTCGATATCCACGTGAAAAGCGATGATGATCGCCTTGGAGGCGACCGCCAAAATGACATCAGAGGAGTTCACGTCACCGACACCGGCATGGATAAGTTTGATCTTTACTTTATCGCTGGGGATCTTTGCCAGTGAATCTTTCAACGCCTCCAAAGACCCCTGCACGTCGGCTTTTATAATGACATTAAGTTCCTTGATGTGACCTTCCTGCACCTGGGCGTAAAGATCTTCCAGGGTGACGCGGGAAGTCATTTGCAGGCGTCTGTTCTTTAGCTGTTCCTGGCGTTTGGCCGCGATGTCTTTGGCCTGGCGTTCATCCTCAAAAACGTAAAATAATTCTCCCGCTTCGGGGACATCGGACGGACCTAAAACCTCAACGGGCATGGATGGTCCGGCCTCCTTGATCGGGCGTCCGCGATCATCCATCATCGCGCGCACGCGGCCATAAAAAGGACCGACGACAATGTTGTCGCCTTCACGTAATGTCCCGCTTTGGACGATGAGCGTTGTGACCGAACCTTTGCCAGGGCTCATGTGGGCGTCAACGATGATCCCCGACGCTTTTTTGTCCGCGTTGGCTTTTAATTCCAGCAGTTCGGCTTCCAGCAGGATCAATTCGAGCAAATTATCTACGCCTTCTCCGGTCATGGCGGAAACGCCCACGACAACCGTTTTTCCACCCCAATCTTCCGCGGCAAGGTTATGCTCGGACAATTGCTTTTTGACACGGTCCGGATCCGCGTTCTTGCGGTCGATTTTATTCAAAGCGACAACAATGGGAACATTCGCCGCGCGCGCATGATCGATGGCTTCCTCGGTCTGGGGCATGATCCCCTCATCCGCCGCAACGACCAGGACAACGATATCCGTAATATGCGCGCCGCGCGCGCGCATCGCCGTAAAGGCTTCATGGCCGGGTGTGTCCAGAAATGTGATCCGTCCTTTGGGAAGCTGGACCGAATAGGCCCCGATATGCTGGGTGATCCCGCCATGCTCGGTGTCGGTGACCTTTGATTTGCGGATACGGTCAAGTAACGAAGTTTTCCCATGGTCGACGTGCCCCATGAACGTGATGACCGGGGCGCGGGGTTTTAAAAGCTTGGGGTCCTCATCTTCTTTTTGATGGGTTTCGATGAGCTGTTCTTCCTGCGTCTTGATTTTGATGACATTATATCCGAATTCGCGGGCAAGCTTACTGACTACCGCCGCATCCATGCTCTGGTTGATATGCGCCAGAATCCCCATTTGCATCAACGATTTGAGGATGGCACTGGGTTTTTGCTGGACTTTTGTGCTGAAATCCTTAACGCTGATGGGGACGCCGATTTCCAGATCAACGAGACGCTTTGTTTCAGCGGGCGCGGCTTCAGTAACCGTAGCGGCTCCCTGCTGCGTGCCGACCCCCGCGGGGGCTTCATAAACTGTTCCGGGAGTTGCCGGTTCATGAGTTGTCGGAAAACCTCTTTGTTCGAAACCACCCGTTTTTCGTTTCTTCCGGACTAAAGGCTTGAGCGCGACCATCGGCTCCCGGCTGATGGTAATTTTGGGCTTGATAAACGGCCGTTTTGCGGCGGGAGTTTCAGTGACCGGCGATTTGGGGGGGGATGGCGCCTCCGCTTTTTTTTCAACAGGTTTTGGGACTTGAGGGACAATAACCTCTTTTACTTCTTTCTTAATTTCTCTTTTAGCTTCTTTCCCGGCCTCTTTTGCGGCCTTGGGCTTGGCTTCCGCCTCTTTCCTGGCTGGTTTAACGGCTTTCGCGGACTCTTTTGCCGCCGGTTTTCCCTCGGCCCTGACGGATGCTTTCTTTATTTTCCCCAGTTCGCTGCGGACCACAGAAGCAACGGCAACGCTTAGTTCCTGATCGCCATCCCTGGCCTTGAGCCTGAAAGATTTTAAAGTCGCCAGGACTTTATCACTTGTCGTATTCAGTTCTTTGGCTAATTCCGATACCTTCATAAATGTCTATTCCTTTTCTTCATTTGTGGAACCCAGAAGTGACTTGGCGTCCTTGATGATTTTTTGGGCTTTGACTTCGCCGAGGCCTTTGACCTTTGTTAACGCTTGGACGTCCGCCGCGGCAATTTTTTCCAATGAATCAAACCCGGCGCTTTTAAGTTGCGTCACGGTTTTTCCCCCGACCCCGGTCAGGGCGGCCAGGTCACGATTTTGGGACTGATCTGCCGCCGCGTCCCCTTTTTCCTCTTTTTCGTTTACGGATTCTTCCGCGCCGGCTTGTTCCTGCAATTGTTTCCATTGATCAAACGAAAAGAGGTCCAGTTCCCAGCTGACCAGCTGGCTTGCCAGACGGACGTTTTGTCCATGCTTGCCGATGGCCAGCGACAACTGATCGTCCGCGACGATAATATTTGCCTTCTTCCCATCATAATTCAACTGGATCTGCGATATCTCCGCGGGGGAGAGGGCCGCCTGGATATATTCCTTGATGTCCGGGGAATAGCGGACGATATCGATCTTCTCGCCTTGCAATTCGGAGACGATGTTCTTGACGCGTGAACCGCGCATCCCGACACACGCGCCGACGCAATCGACCTTTTCGTCCTTGGAGTAAACGGCGATCTTGGTGCGTTCCCCCACGTCACGGGCGATCGATTTGATCTCGACGATCCCCTCGTAGATCTCCGGGACTTCCAGCTGAAAAAGTTTCCGGACGAAATTCGGACTGGCCCGGGACAGAAGGATCTGGGGACCTTTGCTGTCTCGCTTGACGTCCAGCACATAGGCCCGGATGCGGTCCCCCTGGCGGAATTCTTCTTTAGGCGATTGTTCTTTTTTAGGGATGTACGCTTCGGTTTTGCCCAAGTCGACGATGATATTCCCCCGCTCAAAGCGGTAGATGCCTCCGGCGATGATCTCACCGATACGCACCTGGTATTCGTTAAAGACGACATCTTTTTCGGCTTCGCGGATCTTCTGGATGACGACCTGTTTCGCGGTTTGTGCGGCGATGCGGCCAAATTCGCTGGAACGAATTTCCTGGCTTCCCGCGTAAGCGGTGATCCGTCCGGTTTTCGTATCCAGCACGGCACGGACCTCCTCATTTTTGTCGACCGTCCACAACTTTTTCGCGGCCGTGGCAACGGCGGATTCAACAGCCTCGATCAAGATTTTCTTGTCGATGCCTTTATCCCGTTCCAGTTGCTCGAGTATCGTCAATAATTCAGTGCTTTCCATTCCGATTCCCTTCTTTAGTTATATTTCCTGAACTGCTTTTTGGATGTTATCAATGGCTAATTCCATCAATCCTTGGGGTGTGTCCACCACCACCCGGTTATCCTTCACAGCTTCGATAGTGCCGGAGTATTCCAACCGCTCCTTGACCGGCGCGCGCAGATGGACCCGGATCGACTGCCCCATCTTTCGTGAGAAATCTTTTGTGGTGCGTAACGGCCGGTCCAGCCCCGGAGAGGACACTTCCACTTGAAAATCTTCTCCCAGGATCTGTGCTTCGTCACATTGCCTGAAAATTTCACGATTGATGGCCGAACATTCGCCGATCGTGATCCCGCCGGCGTCTTTATCCACCAGGACTTCAACAACCTGTGTTCTCCCCCGGCGCTTGAGGGTCAATTCGACGAGGTCAACTCCGGCGCGGGCAATGGAAGGCATTATAAGCTCATGGAGTTGCCGTGTCAATTCTTCAGACATGAGGTTCCTTCAAGGATTTCAGATAATTTCCGGGGCAGCGTGTTTTTATCCACAAGCAGCGCCTCGTTTGTCCGGCGGTCCTTGATCTCGACTTTACCATCAGCCAGATTACGCTTGCCGATAATTATCCGTAAGGGGATGCCGATCAGATCCGCGTCGTTAAATTTGACACCCGCGGTTTCCGGCCTGTCATCCAGGAGAATATCATGCCCTGTCGCCGTCAAATCCTTGTAATAACGGTCCGCCAGATCCATGATTTCCGCCGCTTCAGTTCCCGCCGGAAGCGGCACAATTTCCACGTCAAAAGGAGCCACTTCGCGCGGCCACTGAATTCCCCGTTCATCATGGTGTTTTTCGATGATCGCGGCGATCACGCGGCTGACGCCGATACCGTAACAGCCCATGATCATCGGTTTTTGCTTGCCGTCGTCATCCAGGAATTGCGCGTGTTGCGCCTGGCTGTATTTCGTTCCTAATTGAAAAATATGTCCAAGTTCGATCGCGACTTCACCCTTGAGAACGCCCTCGCGGCACTTGGGACACTTTGCGCCTTCAACGCGCTCCCCGGAAACCGAAAAATAACTCTGGCATGAAGGACAACGCAAGACCGTGTCCTCGCCGATCGGCGCGGTCACCAGAAATTCATGGGACATGTCTCCGCCCATGGCCCCGGAATCCGCTTCGATAATGACCGCGTCGAGTCCGCAGCGGCGGAAGATATTTCGATAAGCCTGATACATTAATTGGTAGTTTTTTTTGAGACCTTCAAGGTCGCGGTCAAAACTGTACGCGTCTTTCATGATAAATTCGCAGGCCCGTACGATGCCAAAACGCGTACGTATCTCATCCCGAAATTTCGTCTGGATCTGATAAAGGGTCACGGGCAGTTGCCGGTAGGATTGAACGTAATTCTTGACCAAGTCCGTGATGACTTCCTCGTGCGTTGGCCCAAGGCACATGGCCCGTCCGCGGTTGTCAGTAAATTTGATCATGACGTCTTTGAGGACTTCGTCGCGGCCGGTTTGCTTCCATAATTCAATGGGTTGCAGGACGGGTAAAAATAATTCCGTGGCGCCCGCGCCGTTCATTTCCTCACGAATGACATGTTCGATCCGGCGCAGGACCTTTAACCCCAAAGGCAGGTAGGAATAAACTCCCGAGGTGAGCATGTGCACGAACCCGCCGCGCAAAAGGAATTGATGGCTCATCGCCTCCACCCCGATCGGCGTTTCCTTTAATGTTGGAATAAAATATCTGGACCACCGCATATTAAACGTCCTTAAAGGCCGGCAACGATTCATCGAAGAACCCCGGCGGCAATGTGACCAGTCTTTTCTTGAATTTTTCGTAAAATGACGGCCGGCGACGGTCCATGACCCACTCGCCGATGACCTCGCCTTTTTCCGTCACGCCTTTTTGATCAAAACGTAATACATCGTGTAATATCGGCCGCTGGTTTTTTTCATCATAAATCAAGTCCGTCACAGAGGTCACGCGGCGGCGCCCATCCAGAAAAAGCTCAACGTGGACGACGACGTCGATGGCGCGCGCCACTTGTTTCTGGATCTGATCGGTGCTCAAGCGGACCCCGGCCATGAGCATCATCATGACCATCCGGTTAAAGCAATCCTCCGGCGTTTCGGCGTGCACGATGGCCAGCGACCCGCTGTGGCCACTGCTGATCGACTGGATCAGATCGAGCATTTCCTCCCCGCGCACCTCGCCGATGATGATCCGGTCCGGACGCATGCGCAGTGAATTGACGAACAGCTCCCGCATGGTAATTTCTCCGCGGCCTTCGATGTTGACGGGTTTGGAAACCAGTGTGACGACATGGTCCTGGAGCAGGCGCAACTCCGGGGTATCTTCGATGGTGACGATCCGCTCCTCCGAGGGGATGTGCCGGGAAAACACGTTGAGCATGGTCGTTTTACCGGACCCGGTCGCCCCGCAGAAAATCACGTTGAACTTCGCCTTCATGGCGGCGATCAACAACGTCGCGATATTTTTGTCGATCATCTTGAGGTTCAAAAGGTCGTCCACCGTCCCGATGGCATCGTTAAACTTGCGCACCGTCATGACCGGCCCGATCAGTGAACAAGGCGGCAAGATAACGTTGACGCGGGAGCCGTCCTTGAGCATAAAGTCAACATAAGGGGACGATTCATCGACCCGTTTATTGGAACCCGAGGCGGCAAGAATTTTCTGGATGGTGTGCACCAGCTGCGCGTTGTTGTCGAATTTGATATCGGACAATGAAATGCGGCCGTTGCGCTGAAGGTAGATCTGTTTCGGCCCGTTGATCATGATTTCCGATATCGATTTATCCTCCATTAACGGCCGCAACGGCCCCATGCTGATGAGCGCGCTGACCAGATCACGGATGACGGCCGCGCGCAATTCCTTATCGAGATTCAGATCTTTCTCCTGACACATCCGGACGATAGCGTCATCAACAAATTTGCGCAGCTGGTCCTCCGTCATTGAATCTTTGACCTTAAGGAAATCCGTTTCCTTGATCAGGTAATGATTGACCGCGTCGCGTATTTCATTGTTGCCCATCGTTGATCTCCCTTCTTACGGAAGCCATTGTTTGATCTTGTCGATAAACCCAAACCGGGAAAAATCACTGTAAAGCACGAACAGCGCGAGGAATATGATCAGGCCGACCCCCGCCCTGGCGATGTACTCATCGGTGCGGGCCGATAGCGCGCGGCCCCGAAGCTTCTCGATGCCGAGTAAAAAAAGATGCCCGCCATCAAGCGGTATGACCGGCAACAGATTGAAAATCGCCAGGCTCGCGCTGATGACCCCCATGATGAACAAAACGTGCGACATGCCCATTTCCGCGGCCTTTTGTAGAATATAAAAGATACCGATGGGTCCTGTTACGTTTTCTTTGACCGACATTGATCCTGTCAGCATAGCGAATATCGCCTTATAGGTCATGCCTGTTATTTTGCCCAGCTCTTGTCCTGCCTTCAAGAGCGCGACGGCGGGATTATATTTTAGAGTGATGATATCTTCGGCCGGCCGGATGCCGACAAGCCGTGCCTTCCGGTATTTTCCAAAGACGGATTTACTCATCTCCGCGCGCGGGGTGATCGTTTTATCTATGCGCCGTCCATCGCGCACGATCTGTAGCTGGATATGATCGCCGGTCGAGGTGGTGATCGCCTGCTGCAAACTGCTCCAGCTTTCCGTTGTCTGACCGTTGACCTGAAGTATTTGGTCGCCGACCGCAAGTCCCGCGATTTGCGCCGGATATCCTTCGAGAACGGTGCCGATTTTATTGCTTAAATCGGGATATCCGGCCATAAACACAACAAACAGACATACGTACGCGAAGATAAAATTAACGACGGGGCCGTTAAAGACGACAAGCGCCCGGTGCCCGGCAGATTTTGAATAAAACTCATCCGGCCGGCCGCTGCATTGCGCGCGTTCATCTCCGGCCATTTTGACATATCCCCCCAGGGGGATGATGTTGATCATATAGCGCGTCCCGTTATGTATCCGCGAATAGATCGTTGGTCCGAAGCCCAGCGCGAAACGTTCCACCGCGATCCCCAGACGTTTCGCGGTTATAAAATGCCCCCATTCGTGTACGACGATTAAAATGCTCAACGTCACAACAAATAAAATGGTACTGTTTAAATTCGTCCAGATGGTTTCCATATGTTCCTATCGTTTTTTGATCAATCGGTCCGCTTCCTGCCGGGCCCATTGATCCGCGTCCAGAATCTGTGAAAAAGATGGTGTCGCGGCAATTTTATGTTTTTGGACAACGCTCTCCACAACTTTATGGATCCCGGTAAATTTCAGCCGATGGTTTAAAAAAGCCTCAACGGCCATTTCATCAGCCGCGTTTAACACGGCCGGTAATGTCCCTCCCTGCCGTCCGACTTCAATGGCCAAAGCCAGAGACGGAAATTTTTTGTAATCGGGTTTGCGGAACGTCAATTGTCGCAATTGCGCGAAATCGATTCCCCTTAGCCCGCTCTTCCAGCGTTGCGGGTACGTCAGCGCGTACTGGATCGGCAACCGCATGTCCGTAATGCCGAGTTGCGCCACGATCGACCCGTCGGTAAATTCGGCCATCGAATGGATGATCGCCTCCGGGTGGATAACAACCTCGATATTCCCGACATCAAGCCCGAATAAATGCTTCGCCTCGAGCACTTCAAACCCTTTATTCATCAAACTTGCCGAATCGACCGTTATGCGTTTTCCCATCTTCCATCGTGGGTGCTTGAGGATTTGCGTGACCGACAAATCATCAAAACGCGATGCCGCGACGTTCAAAAGCGCGCCGCCGGAAGCCGTCAGATAGATCTTTTTCAGATGCTCCCGGCCCTGCCCGGCCAGGCACTGAAAAATGGCGCTTTGTTCACTGTCGATGGGCACGATGGTCGCCTTGTGCCGCCGGGCCTCGCGCATCAAAATGTCTCCGGCCGAGACGAGGGCTTCTTTGTTGGCCGGCGCGACCGTTTTCCCCGTGCGCACCGCCGTCAGAAACGGCTTCAACGCGGCGCTGCCGTGCATGGCCACCACGATAACGTCAACGGATTTTAGCTGGATAATTTTATCAACATCCGCATTAACGTTTAAGATCCTGGTGGATTGCGTGTTAATATGCCGCCGCAGATAATCGACACCCCGCCCGTTGACGGCCACATGCGATGGCCTGAACTTGCGTATTTGCTGCTCCAGGAGCCGGTAATTATTATAAGCCGTCAATCCAACGACGTTAAACCGGTCCGCAAAACGATCAATAACCTTCAAGGTATTGATGCCAATGGACCCGGTCGAACCAAGGATGACAATGTTCCTGCGCGTCATGTTGCTAGGGTTGCAGAACCACCGAACTTATGTAAAAATAAAATACCGGCGCTGAAAATAAAATGCTGTCAATCGCGTCAAGCACGCCGCCCAGCCCGGGAAAGAAGTTCCCGGAATCCTTCACGTTGCAATCCCGTTTGATAAGCGACTCGGACAGGTCTCCCAGCTGTCCCATCCCTCCGAAAAACGCGCCCATCAGGGCGATATGCCCGGGGGAAAAACCAAATTGAGCCGGTATCAAAGCGCTGCCCAGCGTGGCCGCCAGCGTACCGAACGCGAAACTCCCCAGACTTCCTTCGATGGTTTTGTTCGGACTGATGCGCGGCAGAAGCGGATGCTTCCCGAATTTACTGCCGACCAATAACGCCCCCATATCTCCGCATTTGGTCACCAGCAAAATGAACCCCAGCAATTTAACGCCATCCGTCCCGGGCAGAAAATACCGGATCCGGATCAAAAAGCTGAATAACCAGGACACATACAAAATCCCGAAAAGCGTCGTAGAGATCCCGATGATCGCGTTCGTGTTGTCGTTGCGGAGAAATTGCATGAGGAAAATCGAAAGCAAGAGGACGACAATGAACAACAATTCCCATTTCCCGGTCGGCTCAAAGCGCGTAAAAATCGAGAGCGGGATCAAAATACCGATGATGATGCCGGTATAACTGTATATCGGGATGCCTTTTTTCTTGACCAGATAGAAAAACTCGTACAACCCCGCGAGTGTCAACCCCAGCAAAACCGTGATAAATATCCATTGGTTGATGACCGCGAAGATTGTGACCAGGATCATGGCCGTCGAGCTTATAAAACGTTCTTTGGTCATAGCATTATCGCTGCAACTCCGATTTGGCCAGATCGCCGTAGCGGCGTTCCCGCTGCCGATAATCCGCGATGGCTTTTTCGAATTCCTCTTCCGTGAAATCCGGCCAGAATTTATCCGTAAAATACAGTTCCGAATAGGAAAGTTGCCACAAAAGAAAATTGCTGATTCTCCGCTCCCCGGAGGTCCGGATAAGAAGGTCCGGATCCGGGAGGTCTTTAGTATACAAAAACCGCGCCATAGTTTTTTCATCGATATCGGCAACGCTCAAGGATTTCTTTTCAACGGCGGACGCGATCCCCTTGACCGCGTCAATGATTTCCTGCCGGGAGCCATAATTAAAGGCTAAATTCACGATCAGCTCCGTATTATTCCTTGTTTCGTTGATCGCCGTTTGAAAGATTTTCAAGACCGTGCGGGGAACGTTTTCCTCCCGTCCGATCACCTGGAACTTTATGTTATTTTCCTTCAGATTCTTTATTTTTTGCTGCAAGACGTTTGTCAACATATTCATCAACATCGATATCTCGGATTCCGGCCGGCGCCAGTTCTCGGTTGAAAATGTAAACAGAGTCAACACTTGGACCCCGGCCTTCCTGGCTACGGCAACAATTTCCTCAACTCGTTTGATTCCCTCCGCGTGTCCTTGCGTCCGCGTGAGATGATGCTGTTTCGCCCAGCGGCCGTTGCCATCCATAATGATGGCCACATGCCGCGGGATATTGTCTGTTTGTGTCATGGAGTATCCTGCACAGTCGGATAAAAAAAACGGGGGCTTCTTATCCCCCATCACGGTCCGTCACAAAATTCAGAAAAAACGCATAGTTACAGCATGGTGTTGGCTCTATGTCGCGCCGGCATCAGTTTCCAGCCCGGATTTGGAATTGCTTTGACCCAACGGGACCTGCTCCAGCTTTTGAATGCGCTGTTGCAAAGACTTTTCAAGGGTTGCCGCCTCTTCCGCGCGATCTTGCAATTGCGCATTCAAGGATTTTGTTTGTTCCAGTAATTTTTCCGTGCTTTTGACCTTCGCCTGCGCCCGCGCAAGCTCATTTTCTAGATTGCGGATTTGGGAGGATGCCTTTTCCAGCCCTTCTTCCGCCGTCAAGCGCGTATAACGCTCATTTTCCAGAATCCTTCTGGTCTGAAGAACATTCTGATTAAAATGGATGGCCACGCCGAAACAAAATGCCACCAGAACAACCGCCAAGACAATGGCAATGATTTTCATACGCAACGTCTCCCGATCAACGTCCTTCCGCAGTTCTGTTCGGTAAAATGACGATTTCCACACGGCGGTTTTTTTGCCGTCCTTCCGGCGTCGAGTTATCGTCAACCGGCCGGAATTCTCCGTATCCCGTGGCGGCCAAACGCCCGGGTGAAATGTTATTGGTTTGGGTCAAATAGTGCAAAACGCCAAGCGCCCGCGCGCTGGACAATTCCCAATTTGATTTCCAGCCGGAACGTTGAATCTGGACATCATCCGTATGTCCTTCAATGCCAATCGACAAATCTTTAACCGTCGTATTGAGGACGTCTGCTATTTTATCCAATTTTTCAAAAGAACTTTGCCGTAATTGGGCTTTCCCCGAATCAAACAAAACCTCCGCCACAAAAGTGATGACCAGTCCGCGGTCCATCATCTTCACGCTGACTTCCTGATCGCTGATCTCCTTGCTCAAACGTGCTTCCAACTCCGCTTTGGCTTTTTCGAGGCTATTGAGCCGCCCTTTGAGTTTGGCGATTTCCTCAACATCCGAACGTCTGCCTTTTTGAAATACAATCGTGCAACCGCTTGGAACGAGGGCAAAGGCAAGTACGACTAATAATGTGGAAAACTTCCGAAAAATCGGGCGCATCAACTCCTCCTTGATTGACGTATCCCACCTTAACATAGGGACAATTTAAAGTCAAGCTCTTTATGACAACTTAAGCTCCTGCAACAAGATACAGTCTAGCGGATAATAATTTCCGAGCGTTTTGTTCCTATGGAGATGTATTTGACGCCAACTTTCAAAAGCTTTTCCAGGCGTTCGATGTATTTACGTGCATTGGCAGGTAATTGAGCATAACTCCGTGCCGCGCTGACGTCAGATCGCCACCCCCTTAACTCCTCATAGATGGGCTGGACATTGCTCAAGACTTCAAAATCCATGGGGAATTCCTTATAAATTTTCCCTTTATATTTGTATCCGGTACATATCCGGATTTTATTCAGATCGCCCAGGACATCCAGCTTCATGATAGCCAATTCATCCACGTTATTGATGACCACTGAATAGCGCACCAGCACACTGTCAAACCAGCCGCAACGGCGGGGCCGGCCGGTCGTTGAGCCGAATTCGTTTCCCTTGGTCCGTATTTCGTCTTTGAGGCTGGAGGAGAATTCCGTCGGGAACGGCCCTTCCCCAACGCGCGTGGTATAGGCCTTGACACAGGCAATGGTCCTGTCAACGCGTGTGGGCGCCACGCCGCTTCCCGTGCACAGACCGCCGACTATGGAATTTGAGGACGTGACAAACGGGTAGGTCCCAAAATCAATATCCAGGAAGGTTCCCTGGGCGCCTTCAAAAAGGACGGATTTTTTGTGATCTATTTCCCGGTTCAGATAAAGCGCGGTATCGCAAACATAGGGGGCAAGTTCTTTTCCATACGCCAGATATTCACCATAAATACTTTTTAAAGCGAATCCTTTGACATTAAAAACTTTTTGGAAGATTTCGTTCTTTTCCCGGAGATTGTCTTCCAGTTTTGACTGGAGAACGCGCGGGTTCAAAAGATCGACCATCCGGATACCGCAACGGCTGACTTTATCCGCGTAGCAAGGTCCGATGCCCCGCCCCGTGGTCCCGATCTTGTTTTTCCGTTTAGACTCCCGCAGACCGTCTAATATGCGGTGATATGGCATCACGACATGGGCGTGGCCGGAGATCTTCAAGCGCGCTGCCCCCACCTTGATCCCGCGGCGCGACAGGTCGTTAATTTCCTTCAAGAGCGCCTTGGGATCGATCACGACACCGTTGCCGATCACGCATACCTTGCCTTTATGTAGAATGGCGGATGGTAACAAGTGAAAAACATATTCCTCTTTGCCGACCACGACCGTATGCCCGGCGTTATTTCCACCCTGATATCGGACGGTAATATCGCTGTGCTCGGAAAGGATATCGATTAATTTCCCCTTCCCCTCATCTCCCCATTGTGAACCGACCACGACAATGTTCATAGGATGCCCTTACGTTACGATGAATAAATAAATCAGCCCGAGCCCGACGGCGATAAAGACCGCTGAAAAACAGATGCGCGCCCATGAAATGACGCGGAGAAAACCGCTGCGCGCCTTTACCGAACTTTTAATATAAAAAATTATTCCCCACGCCACCAGCAGCGGAAACGCAGATGCCAGGCCGTACAAGACAAAAAATAAAGCGGCCAGCAAAACATTAGCGCTGGTGTATAAAAAATAATAAAAAATATAAATATTCTGGTCTTTGGGCCACAACGAAGCGACCGTTACGGCGGCCAAACCCAGTATAAACGCGCAAAAAATGATGCCGGCGTTTTCTTCAACAGCCTTTACATCTTCCGCCAGGAATTGCGGCATCCATGGCGACGACGCCTGCGTTTTGCCCTGCAGCCAATGCCGAAACAACAAATACCCGGCAACCAGCAAAGTCACGGCCACGGCCAGCGGGAGAAAAGAACTGACGCGGTCGACCGCCGGATGCTCAAGCCCGAACGCAGCCTCGCTCCACACCAGAAAAAATGTCAGCACAACGACCGCGCCCACCGTGAACCCGCCGGTGAGGGCGATGCGTCGCGCCGTGGTCCCGACGCGCGCCCAAAAGATTAAAAGACAAAGAACCATCGACAGCACATAAGGATTGAAACTGTCGGTGATGCCAAGAACAACCGCCGCGGCCACGTAATCCAGCAAGGTCATATCGGCCTTCAGACTTTCAGCAGTTTCACGTGCAAGACGTCTTTGGTGCTGCGCAACCGTTCAATCGTCTCTTCCGGCACGTTGCTGTCCACGTTAACGGCGCTGATCGCCAGTCCGCCCGGAGCTTCGCGGCCCAATGTAATCCCCGCGATATTGATCTTCGCCTCGGCGAGCAATGTTCCGATCGCGCCGACCAGCCCCGGCTTGTCATTGTTCTGGATGAACAGGATATATCCATCAGGAACGGCTTCCATGTAAACACTGTTGATTTTGACGATACGTGGTTTCTGGTTGGCCGACAATGTCCCCTGGATCGAGAATGGCTCTTTATCCGTCTTGACCTCAACGCGGATGGCATTGACGAATTCTTCTTCTTTGGTCGAAACAACTTCCTGGACGTTGATCGCCCGCTCCTTGGCGATTTCGAGGGCATTGATGAAATTGACGGTTTCGCCCAATATTGGCGTCAACAGACCGTTGACCAGCGATAAGGTGACCGGAGCCACTTTGTATTTACTCATGATCCCGCTGTAGGTGATCTTCACGGCGCTGACGCGCCCGTCGATCAGTTGTCCGGCAAATTTTCCCATCCGGTACGCGAGGTTGATATACGGCTCCAAAGTTTTGTACGCCTCCGCGTCGACCGTCGGGAAGTTGGCCGCGTTCATGATGCCCCTGCCCAAGAGGGCGTTACGGATCGTTTCAGCGATCTCGATGGCCACGTTGATCTGTGCCTCGGAAGTCGAAGCGCCCAAATGCGGCGTCATGACGCAATTATCGAGTTTTAACAACGGAGAATTCGCGGAAAGCGGTTCTTCATCAAAAACATCCAGCGCGGCACCGGCGATCCTTTTCTCCGCCAACGCATCGGCGAGCGCGGTTTCATCCACGATCCCGCCGCGGGCGCAGTTGATCAAACGAGCCGTTTTTTTCATTGATTGGAATTCCGCCGCTCCGATCAAATTTTTTGTTTCCGCGCTTTTGGGAATATGAATGGTAATATAATCGGATCCCTTGACCAACGCTTTAAGGTCGACCATCTGCACGCCAAGCGTGGCACCGACTTCCAGCGAGATGTAGGGATCGAAGACAATGACAGACATGCTGAAGGCTTTGGCGTAACGCGCCACCGTCGAACCGATCCGGCCGAAGCCGATGATCCCCAGCGTTTTTCCATGAAGTTCAACGCCGCTGAACTTCGAACGTTCCCACTTGCCGGCCTTGACCGACGCGCAGGCTTGCGGGATGTTGCGTGACAACGCCAGGATCATGCTCATGGTGTGTTCCGCCGTCGAAGTGGTGTTTCCCGCCGGGGTGTTGATCGCCACAATTCCTTTTTGGGTCGCGGCCTTCAGGTCCACGTTATCCAACCCGACCCCCGCGCGGCCGATGAACTTCAAGCGCGCGGCCGCCTGGATGATATCCGCCGTGACTTTCGTACCGCTGCGCACGATCAAGGCGTCATAGTCCTTGATGATCGCTTTTAATTGTTCCGGCTTAAGGTCGATCTTGTAATCGACCTGGAATTCCTTAACGGCCTTCAATATCTCCAGCCCTTCATCGGCGAGCTGGTCGCTGACAAGTATTCTGCTCATTACGGCTCCTGTCATTTTCCTCATTTCCCGTTTCAGGGGAAATGAGGAGGCTCGCCCGCCTCACCAAAATCTGTGATTTGGGTGGGCGGGGCGGCCTGTCTGATATTTCGCGTCAGGTGATAAACACTTTCTGCGCGGCGGCAATGCCGACGCCGGGTGTGAACTTATGTCCCAGTTTTAATAAAACTTTCTCCAGGCAAGCGATCCCGGTAAGGATATCGTATTCATCAACACAACCCATATGAGCGATGCGGATGATTTTACCCTTTAACGTATCCTGCCCGCCGGCCACAGAAATCCCGTAGGTGTCGCGCATGATCTTGACCACTTTATTGCCGTCGACTTCCGCCGGGAGCTTGACCGCGGTCAGGACATTTGACAAACATGATTCATCCGGAAAAATCGACAATCCGAGCGCCTTGGCCGCTTCCCGCGTGCCGCTGGCCAGCCGCGCGTAACAGGCGAACAAGTTCTGCAGCCCTTCCTGCTTGATACGCCGCAGGCTTTCGTTGAGCGCGATGACAATCCCGATGGCCGGCGTGAAAGGCGTGTCCACATCCGCCATGGCCTCTTTGGATTTACGCAGATCAAAATAATAACGCGGACTTTTGGAAGTTTCAACCAGTTTAAACGCCTTGGCGCTCACCGAAATGAACGCCAGTCCCGGCGGCAGCATAAATCCTTTATGGGACGCCGAGACAACCACATCGACCCCCCAGTTATCCATTTGCAGATCAATGACCCCGAGCCCGCTGACCGCATCGACCACCAATACCGCGTTAGTATCGCGGACGACACGGGCAACCGCTTCGACGTCCGTTGTAACACCGGTCGATGTTTCACTCTGTGTGATGAAAACCGCTTTGATGTCCTTGTGCGTGTCGAGTATCTTTTTGATCCGCGCCGGATCGACCGCCTTGCCCCAAGTGACCTTGATCACATCCGGCTCAACGCCGTAACTGCGGCAAAGCTCGCTCCAGCGTTCGCCGAATTTTCCGCCCTCCACCGTGATGGCTTTATCGCCCGGCGAGAGCAGATTGCACACCGCCGCTTCCATCGCGCCCGTGCCGGAAGAGGTGAGCAGATAAATATCATTTTTCGTTTGAAAAACGTGCTTTAACCCTTCAACAGCTTCTTTTAAATTTTCTTGAAACTGCGGCGTGCGGTGATGGATGATCGGACGCCCCAACGCCGCGCAGATTTCCGGCGGGATCTGGGTCGGTCCGGGGGTGAGCAATAGATTGCGTTTCATCGTCAGCCGCCTTTCTATCAAAAATTTAAAGTTAATAACTAGCTTTTTTTTGTTGTCCGGAAGCTGGTAATGACGTCATCGACCAGCCCATATTCCCTGGCTTCCTCCGCGCTCATGTAAAAATCCCGATCGGAATCCCTCTGGATCCGATCGAGCGGTTGTCCCGTATGGTCTGCCAATATTTTGCTCAAAGTCTCTTTCATCCGCAGGATTTCCTTGGCTTGAATGGAAATGTCGCTGGCCGTCCCCTGGGTTCCACCCCAAGGCTGATGGATCATGATCCGCGAATACGGCAGGGCAAAACGCTTGCCTTTGGCGCCGGCGGACAGTAAAAGCGAACCCATGCTCGCGGCTTGCCCAAGGCAAAAGGTGGAGACATCGGGTTTCACAAACTGCATCGTGTCATAAATCGCCAGACCGGCGGTCACCGATCCGCCGGGTGAATTGATGTACACGCTGATGTCTTTGGTGGCGTCTTCGCTTTGCAAGAAAAGCAATTGCGCGATGATCAAATTGGCGACGGTATCATCGATGGCGGTGCCGATGAAAACAATTCTTTCTTTGAGCAACCGCGAATAAATGTCGTAGGCGCGTTCACCCTGCGACGTTTTTTCAACGACCATTGGTACGAGTATCTGCGATTTTTGATCCATTTTACTTAACCTCCTCCCATTCTGCTTCTTTAAGTAAAAATTCCATGACTTTGACGGCCAGGTTTTCTTCTTCCTTGACCGGGATATTCTCGAGTTCAGCAATTTTTTCAAGGACCAGATATATGCGGATGTCCTTTTCGACAGACTCCTCGAGCTGCGGACGGACCTCCTCTTCTTTTTTCGTGATCTCCTCGGGGGACAATCCTTGCTTCGCAAGCCGCTGACGGATATCTTCCAGCCGTCGCGCGAGCTGTTTTTTGACCAATGAAGCCGGCGTCGTCAATTTTGCTTTCTTGAGAAGATGTTCCGCGACCTGGTTTTCGATGTCCATCCGGTTGTGCCGGTCTTTATCGATCTCCATCTGACGGGTGAGCGACTTGGAGAATTCCTCCAGGCTGGGGAAGCCCAACCCATGAGCGAAAGCGTCATCGATGACGACCTCTTTCCCTTCCCCCTGGCCTTTCCTGAAAAATTCCAAAGTCTTGTTGAGCTCTTCCGGCGTGACGGTAGAACTTTTGCGCGCGATCTTGATCTTTTTATAGTCACCGACCCTGACCTCCGGCTTAACGTCCAGTTTGGCGGTAAAAGTCACTTTCCCTTCGTTAAGATTAATATCCAGAATTTCCGGCAGGTCGATCGGCCTGATTTTTTCTTTTTCAAGTCCTTCCTGATACACTTCCGGGATCAGTTCCTTGATGACTTCTTCCCTGGCGAGTTTGTTGTGCCGGGATTCCAGGATATGCCGGGGGACTTTTCCCTGACGGAACCCTTTGACCTTCACGACTTTTCCGAGTTCTCCGTAGATTTTATCAAATTTTTGCGACACGCGCTCCCGGGGAACTTCGAATTTCAATTCCAGCCGGATCGCGTCCAGTTTTTTAACGGCCAATTTCATGAATTTTCCGCCTCCTCCATAAGTTGTCGGTTACATCCTGAATTTCTCGCCCAAATAAATTTTCTTCGCTTCCGGGTCGTTGATCAAATCCTGCGCCGTCCCCGAAATGAGGATTTTCCCGTCGGCGATGAGATACGCCCTGTCGGTAATGGACAGCGTCTCGCGCACGTTATGGTCCGTTAAAAGGATCCCCAGCCCGCGCTGTTTCAGATTTTTGATGATCTCCTGCGCTTCGGCCACCACGATCGGATCGATGCCGGAAAAAGGTTCATCCAGAAGAAGAAACGACGGGTTTGTCACCAGGGCGCGTGTGATTTCCAGCCGGCGGCGTTCGCCGCCGGACAACGTGTAAGCTTTATTTTTCGCCAGATGCGCGATATTTAACTCCTCCAGCAAAGACTGTAACCGTTTCTTGCGCTCCCGCGGGCTAAGCGGCAAAGTTTCCAGGATCGCCAGGATGTTCTCGGCAACGGTCAACTTCCGGAAGATCGACGGTTCCTGCGCCAGGTACCCCATCCCCAGCTTGCACCGCTCATGGATGGACTTATAAGTGATATTTTCGTTATCAAAAAATATTTCGCCCGCGTTCGGTTTAATAATACCGACGGCCATATAAAAGGTGGTCGTCTTGCCGGCGCCGTTGGGGCCCAGCAGTCCGACAATTTCCGAACGGCCGACGGAAATGCTCAAACCGTCCACGACCTGGCGTTGACCATATTTTTTCACCAGATTTCTAGTTTCCAAGAGCTGTAATGGCATTTTCTCCTTCGGTCACCAGGATAAGTTTCGGCCGGCCGGAAAGCGTCAGTTTGCGCTCCAGGCCGTTATAAACGGCTTTGTCGGCGAAGGACTGGTTCGCCCCTCGGATGATCACCACGTGTCCGGAACAAATCATCTCTTTGATCTGTTTTTTTGTTTCATCGAAAAATATTTCCATGCGGTCGGCCTTCAAGGTCTGGTCCGCCTGTACGGCGACGACATTATCTTCAAAGACCGCGTACGATTTGGTCTGGTCGATCACCATAGGGCCGTCCGAGGTGATAGTGATCTGTGAGGTCACCTCGGGATCGGGCTGCGTATCCATCGTGACGGTCACATCCTTGTCGATCTGCGCCGTCTTCATCCCCGGATGCGCCTCCATCCCCGTGCCGGTCATCGTCATGTCTTTATCGGTGATCAAAACATCGTCTTTCGTTTTGACCAAATCTTCGTTGCGGTTCCAGTCCAGGGAATCCGTTGTCATCCGGGTGCCCCGCTCGCTGGTGATGACGACATCTTTTTCCAAATGGATGATGCCGCTGGCCTGGTCAATGGTCCCGGTTTCGGCCGTCAGGTTGACTTTTTCATCGCCATAGGATTCGCCGGCAACGTTGGAAATTTTGATTTTATCGCCGAGGATGTCGGCGTTGTCTCCGTTGACGGTCCAGGATTTTTCCCCATCCGGGGTATATCCCTGCAAGTTGAACCCTTCGAATTGCTGGCCGGGTTCCCCGGCCCATACAACGCCGGCTCCTCCTAAGAGAAAAATTTGCACCAGGAGCAATAAACAATTTTTATTCATGCGGTAATTATCCTATCCGGTGCGCGCGAGAATATTTTTCCATTTTCCCTGCGCTTTCAAAATCAATTCGACCACTTCACGCACCGCGCCGTCACCGCCGCGGCAGGCCGTGATGTAATGGGCCGCCTTTTTAACCTCCGCCACCGCGTTGGACACGGCAACGGCCAGGCCGACCCGTTTTAATACCGCCAGGTCGGGCAGATCGTCCGCCACAAAACAAACTTTTTCATCCATAAGGCCGAACTCACGGATCAAACGCGCGTAAACATCGGACTTAGGATACGCATCCTGGCAGATTTTGTCAATTTTTAAGTCTTCGGCGCGGGCCGCTACCGCGGGTGAGGAACGTGCCGAAAGGATCGCGGTTTTGATCCCCGCCTGCCGCAAAAGCACAAGACCAAAGCCGTCCTGCACGTCAAAAAACTTGAGTTCCTTTCCCTGGGCGTCCACGACGATCTTGCCGTCGGTCAGGACGCCGTCGACATCCATAACGAGGAGCTTTATTTTTTTTAATCTCGCGTTAAGGGCGCTGTTCATACCAATCCGGCCCTTAAAAGGTCCTGGACGTCCAGCAGGCCGACGATCCGGCGCTGGTTATCCAAAACGGGCAATTCGTCAATTTTCTTTTCTTTCATGATATTGAGCGCTTCCGCCGCCAGCTTGTCTTTTAAGATCGTTACGGGGTTACGCGTCATGACCTCCGACACCCGCCGGTCCAAGACATCGGGGCCGGACTCCAGATGCCGGCGCAGATCACCGTCAGTAAAGATCCCTGTAAATTTTCCGTGCCGGTTCACAACGCACGCCGACCCGCAGCGGGCCCGGGTAATGGCAAACAGGACCTGTTTGACTTTTCTGTTCTCGCGGACTTTAGGGTAATGCGCGTCTTTACGCATAATGTCTTCGACTCTTAACAAAAGTTTGCGGCCGAGCATTCCGCCGGGATGATAAAACGCGAAATCCTCCTTGCGGAACCCTTTACGCACGATCAGGCAGGCCGCCAAGGCGTCCCCCATCACGAGCGTTGCCGTCGTGGAGGCCATCGGCGCCAACCCCAGCGGACATCCTTCCTGCTTGACGGAAACATCCAGCAGGACGTCCGCGTGTTTTGCCAGCGTCGAATGCCGGTTGCCCGTCATAGCGATGGTCCGGGAACCGATCTTTTTGATGAGCGGCAGCAGCTGTTTTATCTCTTCGGTTTCACCGCTGTTGGAGACGATGACCACAACGTCATTACAGGTGACCTGCCCGAGGTCGCCGTGGATCGCTTCCGCGCTGTGCATCCACAGGCTCGGCGTTCCCGTCGAAGACAAGGTGGCGGCGATCTTGCGCCCGATGATCCCCGTCTTGCCCATGCCGGTGACGATGACACGGCCTTTGCATTTGGCGATCAGATCAACGGCTTTTAGAAAACCTTGATCGATCCGCTCCCCCAGATTCGCCACAGCCCGGGCTTCGATCGCGATGACCTCTTTGGCTTTCTGGATCGTCATTTTATCCTTTGGCGGTTCGTTTGATGATCTTGTCGATCGCCTGTAAATCGATCAGCAGTTTCTCAAGCGCCGACAACGGCAGCATGTTTGGCCCGTCGGAAAGGGCCTTCTTCGGGTTGGGATGTATCTCCATAAAAACCGCGTCGCACCCCGCCGCCACGGCGCAGCGCGCCAGAAGCGGGATATACTCACTGTTGCCGCCGGAGGCCGTGCCCAGCCCTCCCGGCTGCTGCACGCTGTGCGTGGCGTCAAAGACGACAGGGTAACCGGTTTCCCGCATGATGCTCAACGACCGGAAATCACTGACCAGCGTGTTGTACCCGAAGCTTGTCCCCCTCTCGGTCAACAGGATATCCCGGTTGCCCGTACTCTCCACTTTCTTGACGACCTGGGCCATGTCCCACGGCGCCAGGAATTGTCCCTTTTTAATGTTCACCGGTTTGCCGGTTTTCCCGGCTTCCAGCAGAAGGTCCGTCTGCCGGCACAAAAAAGCGGGGATCTGCAAAACGTCAAGGACTCCGGCGGCCTGTTCGATCTCCTGGGGGTTGTGCACGTCGCTTAAAACGGGGATCTTGAATTCCCGCCGGACTTCGGCCAGAATGTCCAGCCCTTCGGCCCAGCCGGGGCCGCGGAACGATTTGACCGACGTGCGGTTGGCCTTGTCGTAACTGGCCTTGAAAATAAGCGGCGCCTTGACCTTGGCCGTGATCTCTTTTAACGCCCGGGCGATGCGCAGCGTCATTTTCCGACTTTCGATGACGCACGGCCCGGCAATCAAGACGAACGGTCTTCCGCCGCCTATTGCCACAGATCCGACACGTACGGTTTTATTTTTTTTTATCATGGTCTTTAGTCTACCGAAGTATTTTTGTCACGCGGGCCAAGTCTTCCGGAGTATCCACGCCGATTGTTTCAATATCCGTCAGGACCGTTTTAATTTTGACACCCGCCTCCAGCGCCCTTAATTGTTCCAATTGTTCCGCCTGCTCCAGCCGCGACTTCGGCATGTCTTTGAATTTTAGCAAAAAATTCCTTCGGTACGCGTAAATGCCCAGATGTTTGTAATATTTGATCTTGCCGATCCCTACCTTGTCCCGGTCGTAAGGAATGACCGACCGCGAAAAATACAAGGCGTTGCCGGCGGCGTCGATGACCGCCTTGACGACGTTGAGATTTTCCAGTTCTTCTTTCGTCCGGACAAGCTTGATCGCCGTCGCCATCACAGAACCGGGGTCTCTAGTCAAGACCGTCACCAGATCATCGATGATGCTGTGCTCGACAAGCGGTTCATCCCCCTGGATATTGACAATGATTTCAGCCGTAACATTGGCCGCGGCTTCCGCGGTCCTGTCCGTGCCGCAGGCGTGATCTTTCGCCGTCAAAATGGCTTTGGCCCCGAATTTTTCAGCCGCCTTGACGACGCGCTGATCGTCGCAGGCGATGATAACCTCCTTAAGCAACCGGCTCTGCCGGGCGCGCCGCCAGACATGCTCGATCATCGGCTTGCCGTTGATCCGCGCCAAAACCTTGCCTTCAAACCGCGTTGAGCCCCAGCGGGCCGGGATAACGCCGATCGCCTGCATGATCAGTGGCTCCTGACTGCCTCTAAAAGTTCCTCTTTTGTCACCGCGACGGAGCCCAGCTTGCCCACCACGATCCCCGCGGCCAGATTAGCCAGGTCCGCGGCCTCTTTTTTCTGCGCGCCGGCGCTCAACCCTAACGTAAACGCGGCGATGACCGTATCTCCGGCGCCGGAAACATCATAAACTTCTTTCGCCTTCGTTTTAATGACCACCGGGGCTTTTTGTCTCTCGAATAACCGCATCCCGTGCTCGCCTAACGTGATCAGGAGGCAATCCAGGTTTAAATAACGCGCCAGTTCTTTCCCCGCCGAATCAATATGCACGTTGTCACACAAACGGTCAAAATGGATCGCCAGTTTTTCCGGCATGGTCGAGGTAATCTTGATGTTGCGGATGGCGTTTTCGGTTTCTTTGAGATTCGGCGTGATCGCCGTGACATTGCGGTAATAACTGAAATGTTCGACCTTGGGGTCGATGGTGATGATCTTTTTTTTCGTCAAAGCCAGGTCGCGCACGAAATTCACCAGTTGCGGCGTGATCAACCCCTTGCCGTAATCGGAAAGGATGACCGCGTCGCAAGATTCCAGCGTCTGCCGGACAAAGTTCATGATCTTTTCAAAGACGGGTTTGTTGGGGGTATCTTCCATTTTCTCGCGGTCGATCCGCACCACCTGTTGATGTTGCGCGATAACCCTGGTCTTGCAGATGGTCGGCAGCGTCTTGTCGATAACGATCCCCCGGGTATCAATCCCCTTGGAGCGAAGTTCCCGCAAGAGGATTTTACCTTCCGGGTCATTACCAACCCGTCCGACCAGCACAGCCCGGGCGGCCAAGCCGCATAAATTATGCGCCACATTCGCGGCCCCGCCGGGGGTATAGAAGGACTTCTCCTGCACGACAACCGGGACCGGCGCTTCAGGGGATAACCGGGAGACATGGCCCTGGATATACTGGTCCAGGATGATGTCCCCGATCACCATGATCTTCTTGCGGTGGAATTTCGAAATGATGGATTGAAGCTGTGTCATAATGAGGACGCCTTTTATCCCGCGCACAAAAAAGAAACGAAGAATTCTAACACAGTTTAAACAGGGCGTCAACAGCTTCCAAAACAGCCTGCGTTGGAACAGGTTCCGAATTTTCAGACCCGTCTTGAGAACGGGATCCCGAAGGCGGGACGCTCACAACTTTGCTTTTTTTCCCAAGCGGTTGCCAGCGTTGCGGATTGATTCCAGGGTGGTTGCGGGTAAAGATGGAAACGCAAGGTGTTTTAACGCCCGCGGCGATATGGACCGGGCCGGAATCATTGGAAACCAGCAGGTTACATCGCTTCAACAGTCCCGCCAACTGCCCCACGGTCGTCTTCCCGGCCAGATCCAGGACAGGTATTTTTACGAGTGCGATAATCTGCTTGGCAACGACACTTGTTTGCGCCGTACCGACAAGGATGATCCTCGCCTGGTAACGTTTGACCAGCTGTTCAATAAGTTCGGCGAACTGCTCCATGGGCCACCGCTTGGCCGGGTCGCTGGCCCCCGGATGAACCGCGATCAAGCGCTCCTCGGCGCGGATATGATACTCCCGGCAAAACTGTTCGAGCCAGCCCCAGGCATCCGCGGAAATGGGAACATAGATATCTTCGGCCAGGTCCACCGTCGACTTATCAAGTGTTTTATTCCCTGAAATACCCAGATGCCGCAGCACATCCAGACAATATTGCGCCTCATGTTTCCGCCCCCAATGGCGTTGATCGGGGATTGGATCGGTCAGCAAAAAGCCGAATTTTTCGTCCCTGTACCCGGCCCGCCGCGGGATTCCCGCCGCCCGGCAAAGACAATTGGTGCGCTTCTTTGTGTGATATACAATCGCGAGGTCGTATTTCTTTCGCCGCAACGACAAAGCGAGCCGCCAGAAACCTGTAATCCCCCGGTGGACGCCGCGGCGGTCGTCGACGATGATCTCATCGAGATCGGGATTTCCCGCGACAAGCTCTTTCGTGAGCGGCGCGATCAGGACCGAAATACGCGCTGAAGGGTACGTCTGACGCAGGACCTTGATGGAGGGCGTCGTTAGAATCACGTCGCCAATCCGGTCGGTGCGCACGATAAGAATATTGCGAAAATCGGTCATGGGATGTTAAACACGACATGCCCCTGGAGTACCTGAAACGCGTTGAGAACTTCCTGGGCCGTGATCGCGGCCATGCAATGATGCCGGGCGGAATTTTTAGGATTTTGACACGCCGGACAATCCTTGTTCTTTTGTAAATAATGCCCTTGCATGCCCCAGGGGCCGTATTTATGGACATCGCTGGGGCCGAATAACGCGAGGACCGGCACATCGAGATAACTGGCTAAATGCATCGGCGCGCTGTCGTTGACCAGGGCTAAAACCGCCTTTTCAACGACCGCAGCCAACTGGACAAGGGTTGTCCGGCCGCATAAATTCAGCGCATCCGTCCTCAGGACTTTCACCATACCTTCGGCATCCTGATGGTCGGCGGCATCACCGGCAAGGACAACTTTTAACTGGTAACGCTTTATCATCTGGTGACAAACTTCGATAAACCCCGGGGATGTCCAGCGCTTGGCTTCATTCGCCGCGCCAGGTGCCGCGACGATATACGCATAATCCGCTCCCCACGCCGCGCGTAACAGGCCGCGGACGCGCGCTTCATCCTCCGCGGGGACGGCGAGCGCGTAACGTTTCCACGATTCGACGTCATACGGATAAACACAGCGCAAGCGCTGAAGATGCTTATATTTCATGTGCACGCCGCCGTTTTTATCCGCCTTTACCGTTGACGGCGTACGATAGCGGGGAAAGATCAGAAATGGGATAGCGGTGTTGCGCAAATCGACCACCAGATCAAAATGTTCCGCGGCCAGACCCGCGACCCAGGGGATTGTTTTCCCCAAAGACTGGCTCTTGTCAAAAACATGGACACAAGAGATGAGCGGGTTCCCCTTAAATAACGTCCGGGCCTTGGGCCCGACCACCACGGAAAATTTCGCCCGCGGGAAATCCTTAAGCAGAATATCCATCACCGGCAGTGTCAAAATAACATCGCCGATGTTGCTTAGAGAGATGACCAGGATCTTATTGATTTTGGATCTGTCGAATCGCATGGATGACTTTGTCCACACTAACCGCCTGCATACAGGTATTATCGGGACATTCCAGGTAGTAACATGGTCCGCGGTTGCACCCCACATCGTGCTGCAAAATGACCGAACGGCCGCCCCCGCGCGGCCCTGTGATCTCGGGACGCGTCGGACCGAAAATTCCAACGACACGGCTTCCCACGCTGCTGGCGATGTGCAGCGGCCCCGAATCCGCCGACACAACACAATCGGCGCGTTTCATAAGCGCCGGCAGTTTTTTTAAGCCGATCTTTCCAGCCAGCACAACGGGCTTGCGGGTTAACTGCGAAATAATTGTCTCGGCCAGCGGGATGTCCTGACTGGAACCGGAAATGACGACTTTGCGCTGGCCCTCCGTCATCAATTGCTCAATAAGCAACGTGAAATGCCGCGCCGGCCAGCGCTTCAGGTCCCAGTTCCCTCCGGGATGGATGACGACCAGGGAATCTTTTTCGCCGACGCCATAACTGCGCAGTGTATCGCGCATTTCCCTTTCTGCTGGAGCATCGACCATCAATGAGCTGGCGCGCCCGGCAACGGTCACTCCGAAAGACTCCACGACATTAAGATAATAATCGCAGCGATGGACCTTCCGCTCATCCGGGGACTTGATCCTGCAGGTCAAAAACGTCCCGCGGCCCTTGGTGTCATACCCTATCCGCCGCGGGATCCCCGCGAGAAAGACAAATAACGCGCGGGTCAACGAGCGGTGCAATAAAAAGGCGGCATCAAATTTCTTTTGCGAGAGCTCGTGGATCAACCGCAATTTGGCGAAAGGACTCCGGTGGGACCCCTCTTCGTCATACACGATGATCTCATCGATCCCGGGGACCGATTCCAGCACATCCCGGACCCGCGGCACAGCCAGACAACTGATCTTCGACTCCGGATACGCCGTCTTGAGCGCCTTAAAAATCGGCGAAGAAAAAACGACATCGCCCAGCCAGTTCACGTTCACGACGAGGATTCTTTTCATGACCGCGTTTCGCGATTTATGCTTTTATAAAAAGTGAGCGTCTTCTCCACCATCGTGTCGGCGGAGCAATTCCCGCGGACAAATTCCCTGCCGGCCCTCGCGATCCGCGCCAGACAGTTTTTATCGTGTAACGCCGCTATGATCGTTTGCGCCAGCGCTCCCGGATTCTCCGGCTGGACAAGGAACCCTGTTTTGCCGTCTTCGATCAAGCCGGGGATCCCGCCGACCCTTGACGCGACAACCGGCACGCCGGCGGCCTGGGCCTCCATAATCGAAAGCCCCAATCCCTCTTCCCGCGAAGGTAAAATAAAGATGTCGAACATCGGCAAGATCCCGGCCGGTTTATGGGCGACAGGATAAAAAAGGATGTTTTGCTCAAGACCGGAAATTCTCACCAAACTCTTGAGCCTGGATTCCATCTTCCCTTCGCCGGCAATGACCAATTTCACGTCAGGCATTCGCGCGTGAACGGTCCGCATGGCTTCGATGAGGATATCATGGCCTTTCACATCCGCCAAACGGGCGATGATGCCGACAACGGGGCCGCTCCCCAGGTTGTACTTGCGGCGCATCTGCCGCTTGAGGTCCTCGGCGGCCGGCGCGTACACGCGAAGGTCAATACCGCTGGGGACAAGCGCGATGCGATCATCCGGCACATTAAAGTCGTCGCGTAAATGCTTTTGGACGGCCGCGCTGATGGCGATGACCGCGTTACCCCAGCACGGGAAAATCCTCCGGGATAAACGTATTTTATAGAAACCATGACATGTGCTGACATGAGGACGTCCGGTCATCCGCGACAAACATGCGCCCATCACATGGGTTATCCGGGTTTGGGTATGGATGATATCGATCGCGTGTTGTTGAACGTAACGTTTTAACGACGGCAAGACAACGTAAATCCGTGGATCAAGTTCTGATTTCGTGCGGATATTCAGGTTTAAAAGCCGGACATCCAATGCGGAAAAATCGGCGGCCAGGTCTCCCCCGCCTGAAGCGATGTGCACGCCCACGCCGCGTTCAATCATCCCTTTGCTAAGAGTCAGGAGATAACTGGTAATTCCACCCGTATTAAGATGCGTCGTCAGGAAAAGGACATTCATTGTTTTGCATCCATCAACAACTCAATTTTGCCGGCGACTTCCTCGGGACTTATGTCGCGCATGCACGCGTGCGTCATGATCAGACAGCGCGGACTGTAACAGGGCGCGCAGGCGGGTTTCTTTTCCAGGATAATCATGTTCCTGGCCGGCGGCTGGTGCCTCCGGGAATCCGTTGGGCCAAAGAAAGCGACCAGCGGCGTGCGCGTGGCCGCGGCAATATGCAACGGCGCCGAGTCCGGCGTGACGTAGACCTTGCAACGCTCAATGAGCGCGGCCAGCTGCGAAACATCGGTGCGTCCCGCGAAAACAGCGGGTTTGGACTTTGTCCGCGCCAGAAGCTGCTCAACAAGCGGTTTGTCTTTCTCCATCCCGGTGATCAATACGCGGATACTTTTACCGGCGAGCAGGTCGCATAAACGCGCGATGTGTTCAACGGGCCAGTTTTTTGTCTGCCATTTTTGCGAGGCGGCGATGTTGATGCCGACGATCCGGGTGACGTTCCCCAGCCATTCCGCGTCAAGCAGCTCCTGGACGTATTTTCTGTCCTTGTCCGAGGGCCAAAGCTCCAGAGATAACTCCCGAGGAGGAGTTATCCCCATGGCCTGCAGCAGCTGGAATTGATGGTCGACCGCCGGGATATCGTTGCGGTATCCCCTTAACGGGTTCGTCAAAAGTTTGCTCCATTTCCCGTTATCGTAACCGTAACTTTCCCGCGGAAAACTCAAAAACGCCAGCAGATGGCTTTTACGGCTGTTTTGAAAATCGACGATCTTGTCAAAGCGGTATTTGCGCAGCCGGTGGGACAGGCGGATCGCCCGGGACCACCCTTTGCGCTTCGGCCGCGTGTCGTCGATGATAAGCCCGTCGAGATACGGGCAATTCTGCAGGACCTTGCGTGATTCTTTCCCGACCAGACAATAGATCTTCGCCCGCGGATATTTCCCGCGCAACGCCTTGAGCGACGCGGTGACCAGGACTACATCTCCCATGGCGCTGATCTTGATCACAAGGATATTCAGGGAATTGAGCAATTCCTCATAAACTTTGAGCGTTTGGGATGCCATGTGCTCAAGGGTAAATTGCTTCCGCAATTTTTGTTTTGCCGCCTCGGCCAGCTGGGCGGCAAATTTTTTATCGTTCAGGACGCGGACCACGGCCCTGGCCATGCCATCCGGATCTTTGGGAAGGACCAATAAACCCGTCTCTCCGTCGTTGATGATATCGACCACCCCGCCCACGCTGGTGGCCACGACCGGAACGCCCACCGCCTGGGCTTCCAGGATCACCCTCCCGAAGGCCTCCTGGGTCACCGTGGAGAGGACAAACACGTCCGCCTGGGCCAACAATTGAGCGACGTCCTTGCGGTTCCCCAGGAATTCAACATGGTCCTGGATCCCCAGACGGTGGGCGAGGACCTGTAACTCGCTCTTGTAGGATTGCTTGGCCGCCGGCGCGTCCCCGATGATCCAGATACGGATATTTGGCATCGCGCGCGCCACCTTCGCCATCGCGCGCAAAAAAAACGTATGCCCCTTGAGAGGCGTCAGGCGGCCCACGATCGCGACGGTAAAAAATGATTTTCCCTCGACCACAGGACGATCCACCCTGAATTTCTCGACATCAACACTGCGCGGGATGTACCGGATACTGCTGGATAAAACGCCGAAATGTTCGATCATGTGGCGGCCGATGACCCGGCTGGGCACGATCACCAGTTTAGGCCAGCCCATCACCTGGCTAAAAATACGGCTGCCGTAATATCCATGACACGTCGTGATAAACGCGGCTTGCGTCCCCCGGCAGGCGAAGTAGGCGATCCAGGCCGGCACCCGGGAACGGGCGTGGACGATATCCGCTTTCTCCTCCCGGATGATCGCGCGCAAGGCCTTGACACATTTCGCCGCCGTCCACAGCGACTTTTTATGGACCGGCAACTGATAATGTTTCGTCCCCCGGGATTCCAGTTCGGCGACCAGCTCACCGCCGTTGGAGACAACGACGGAGCGATGGCCGTGGTCGACCAGATATCCCGCCAGATCGACCGTGCCGGTTTCCACACCACCCACGTTTAATTCAGGTAAGACTTGCAAGACGTTCATGATCGTTACGAATCAAATGACCTTCCGAATGGCCTCAAGCATCACCGGGTTGTCATCGAGCGGTTTGGTTTGAATTTTTCCCTTGGCGATATCATAGACGGCGCGTCCGATATCCTTGATGCCGCTGGCCAGGATATACCCCTGCGCGCCCGCTTCCTCGATAAAATCAAGATGTTTGTTGGGGGCCCCCGCCCCTTTTTTCCGCAATTCCGGAAGAAAAACGACCGTGCTCTTTCCCGAACTGGCCGCCTCGGAAACCATCGATATGCTGTCGCCGGATACAACCTGGATGTCGGACAATCCCAGGATGCCTCCAACTGCTTCCGGGACGTTGTCCTGGCCGGCCAATATCAGCAAAGGGCAGCGCGGATGTTTACGCAGCCTTTTATGCAAAAGCTGCTCGACCGATGCCGGCGTGCGCCGCGAAGTTGTGGCCAAGATATCGGCGTTGATCTCCTGCGCCACTTCGGTCAACTGGTGGACCAGGACTTTCATCTGGTGCTCGTCCAAAAAAATATTTTTTGAGTCGCCGCCGATAAAAAGGCCGATCTTTAACTTGAGGTTGTCTTTCAGGTGCGAATACCGGTTTAATAGCGCCCGCGACTGTTCGGCCTGGTATGCCGGCGAGATGAGGTTCGGCGCGGCTTTTGTGTATACCAGCGATGCCCGCGGACCATCGCCTTTTCGCGCCTCATGTCGCGGTAAAATCACCAGCCGGAACCGGCGGTACCCCAGGAGGCCTGGCTTAAGAATAACAATACTTTTGGCCCCATAATCGCGGGAGAGAAAGTTATTGGCCCCTGCCACACTGGAACCGCAGGAAACAATAAACTCGGCCTTGATACGCTGGATCTGCTGGAATGATCCCGGGGTCAGGAACCCTTTCAACCATCCCGATTGCGCCCGGTAAAATACCGGCGGGACCACAAGATTCAGGACCGCGAACAATTTGCGATGGAGCTGACTTCTAAAAACGACTTCTGCCGTTCGGACATCCGAGGAGATGCCGCGTTCGCCAAGCGCCTTCTGCAGCAATCCGGCAACCGCCTGCGACTGGCGCAAGTGGCCGATTTTTCCATCGTTGAGAATGGCGATGCTGGTTTCGTTGGAATACTTCCAGATCTTGTAGAACCACATGTATTCCGCCGGATAGCGCCGGACATAATCTTCCATGATCCTGGTGATCCGGCTGAGGTTCGCGGGGATGTCCTTTTCGGGGTCGCCGGTATTGATCAAGTCCAGCGGTTTATGCACGATCATCTTGTGCCGACCGTCCGGTTCCCGGTGGATGACGCTAAAACAGATCGGCACGCCCCACTTTAACCCCATGCGGATCGCTCCCACGGACATTGAGGCGTTACGCCCGAAAAACGGCACCAAGGCCCCGTCCCGCCCTCCCTGGTCGACCACCATTCCGATCACTTCATTGTTCTTCAGGCTGCGGACAAAATCACGCGTCCCCATCCCCCGCGAGAGGACGACATAGCCGCCGCAGGAACGATACCAGTTCAAAAGTTCATCAAGGCGTGAATAGCGGGTTTGCGGTTTGACCATGACCTTATACGGCAGGTTCAACATCGCGCACGAGAGACTCGCCAGTTCCCAACTGCCAAAATGCATCGCCAGCATGATGGCGCCCTTGCCCTGCTGCCGGGCTTGCGAAAGGTTCTCGATGCCTTCGACCGTAATAAGTTTTTGGAAATTTTCAGGTTTGATGAGGGGCATGCGGAACAGATCGATAAAATTCTGCCCGTAATTGCGGAATAGTTGTTTCGTGATGTGCTTTAACTCGAAAGGAGACTTCGAATCGGCAAAGGCCATCTTGAGGTTAGCGTAGGCGAGAGTCTTGTGCTTCGTATCAAAATAATACGCCAGCATTCCGATGGTCTTGCCGATGAATAAAGCGATTCCCGCCGGCAACAAACGCACAAAGGCGCCAAAGATACTGACGCTATGAAAGATCAAGGATTCGTTTGAGGAACGCATTTTCTCCTGTGTCATCACGGAAGGTCAATTCAACATGTAAAGAAAAAAGTCGCACATCCCTGGCTTTCTGAAATTCATCCCGCAGATCCGCCAATTTAACGGCATCCTTTTGCGTCGTTATGACAATTCCGATATGATTGCGGCGGCAATGTTCCAGGATGCTGCGGATATCCGTGACATTATAGACATAATGGTCGGCAAAGTTAAATGCTTTTTGGATTCTTGCCCCCGATCGCGTTAACGTGGCCGCAAATGCCGCGGGCGCGCCCAGACTGCACAACGCGCAAACTGTTTGGCCGGCAATAATCCGTAATTCCCGCGGGGTCCCGGTCTTCAAATCCGTTAACCCGGCCGGTTTGTGAACGGTTTCAACAACCGGCTGCCGGCAGCCGATGTCTTTTAAGCGCTGCCGGATGGACGCGATCGGCGGCGCGCCCAAATCCGTTTTTGTCAAGATCAGCAAATCCGCCCGGCGCAAGGCATACAGCGGCTCGCGCAAGATCCCCCGCGGCAAAAGCCGGCCATTGCCCCACGGGTTTGTGGCGTCGATGGCGACAATATCGAGATCTCTGGCCAAACGCCAATGCTGAAAACCGTCGTCCAGAATAAAAACATCCGCCTGGTTGTTCTCAAGAAATTCTTCCGCGTTCCTGATCCGGTCGGCACCGGAAAGGACCGGGACATCCGGCAATATCTCCCGCAGCATGGTCACTTCATCGCTTTGTTTGTTGTGACCGGTGATGCCCCTGCCCATGTAGCCGCGCGTTAAAATAACGGGCTTGAGTTTATTCTGCTTGTATATTTGCGCGAGCTTGATGACCAGCGGGGTCTTGCCGGTGCCCCCGACCGTAATGTTCCCCACGCTGACAACCCGGCACGGCAAACGATGCTGTTTCAATATCCCGCTTCGATAGAGCCAGACTGCCAGGGTGACCGCCAATAAATAAACAAGCGAGAGTACCCACAGGAAAAATTTCAATACGCTGACCAGCGGTCCATGGACATCATCCGTCACAACCCGATAAGGGAAATTGCTCACGGTCCCAATATCTCCTCAATGGCTTTCACGGTCGTTTCCGTTGCCCCTTGATGCTTCGCGATTTCCGTTTGCGCCGCCTGACCGATCGTCACGCAGCGTTGCGGGTCCTTCAACAAATCGCGCAGTTGCCAAACTAACGCTTGCGGCGTCCGCACTTCAATTAACGCGCCGCCGGACATAAAAATACGGACAACATCGCGAAAATTCTCCGTGTGCGGGCCGACCAACGTTGGTTTCCCGAACGCGAGCGGCTCGATCATATTCTGTCCGCCTCGTCCGCGCAAACTTTTTCCGACAAAAACGACATCGGCCAACGCGTATAAATCGCGCAGATATCCGATTTGATCGACGATCAAAACCTGCCGCGCGTCAACCATCCTCTTGCCGGAATTATCTGAAAATCTTCGTGACGTTAATCCCTCGCGTCCACATAACCGCGCGATCTCATCGGCGCGTTCGACGCGCCGGGGGGCAATGACGAGGCGCAAACGCGGGAATTCCGCTTTAAGACTCCTGTAAGCCTCGACCATGATCTCCTCTTCGCCCGGATATGTACTGCCGGCAATAAACACGCGGTCTTCTCCGGAAAATCCAAGGGCGTCTTTTCTGATCGCGGGTCCTTTCGCGAGGTTGTCAAATTTAAGATTTCCTGCGACGCGCACCTTTTTAGCGTCGGCGCCCAGCCGGATAATACGCCGCGCGTCCTCCCGGCTTTGCATGCATAATAACCGCACATCACGCAGCACCCGCCGTGTCAGGAAGGACACTTTCCGGTACCCTGCGAACGCCTGATCGGATATCCGGCCGTTGACTTCAACGATCGGAACATTACGCGCGTGTAAACAGGTAAACAGGTTCGGCCAGATCTCGGTTTCGGCGGATATATACAACACAGGATTCAAAACAGCGATATACTTGCGCACGACCCAGCTAAAATCGAGCGGCGCGTAAATGACCTGGGATTGCCCTTGCAATTCCCGGGACGCGAGCGCGTGGCCTGTCGCTGTCACGGTTGAAAGAACGATATTATACCGCGGAAATTTCTGCCGGATCTTCTGGACCAAATTCAAGACGACCAGCACTTCCCCAACGCTCACCGCGTGGACCCAGATCGTCCGCTTCTCCCCGCTGTCTTTGATCAACCCGGAACCAAACCGCGTCCAGAGCCCGGCATGCCATTTGCCTTTCAAAATGAGATACGGCAGACAGGCCATGGCGAAGATCAGGAAAATAATGTCGTAAACGATAAACACGGATCCCTTTTAGGCCCTGGGATGGGCCTGGTCGTAAACTTTTTTCAAGCGGTCGGTCGTGACATGCGTGTAGATCTGGGTCGTTGAAAGGTTGACGTGCCCAAGCAGTTCCTGGACGGAGCGCAGGTCCGCCCCGCGGTTGAGAAGATGCGTGGCAAAGGTGTGCCGCAGAACATGCGGGGAAATATCGCGCGACGAGCTCATCAGCTTGATGTATTTGTGGACGATGGTACACACGCTGCGCGCCGACAGCCGCGTCCCGTTCTTGTTCAAGAAAACCGCGCTGGCCTGTTTCGGACGGCTGTCGAGATAATCCCGGATGGCGTCAACGGCCTTGGTGCCGATAGGCACCAGGCGTTCCTTCTTGCCCTTACCTGCCACTTTAACGATATTGCTGATCAAATCCACTTGCTCCGTACTAAGACCCACCAGCTCGCTCACGCGGATCCCTGTGCTGTAAAGCGTTTCTAAAATCGCGCGGTCACGTTTACTCGCGGTCTTGTCACCGACCGGCATTTCAATGAATTGCGCGGCCTCTTCTTCCGTCAAGAATTTTGGCAAAAGTTTTTCACGCTTGGGGGACATCAAAAGGGTGGCCGGATTATTTTTGATGTGGCCTTCCCGGTGAAGAAACTTGAAAAAACTCCGCAGGGTGGAGAGTTTCCGGGTCAGGGTGCGGGGTAAATATTCCTTCGTACGAAGGTGGGCAAGGAACCGGCGCAGAAACAGATAATCGATCTTCTCCGGCGCCGTCGCGCCGGCAAATTCCGCGAATTCCCGCAGATCAACCGAATAATTCAGGGTGGTGTGCCGGGAATAATTCTTTTCAACCTCGAGGTAGGTAATGAATTTGTCTATAAAACGATCCATAGTCCCATCAGGACGTAGGGTCCGGCCCCGGTTGACTTTGAGGTAATTCTTTTGCCACATAGGTGCATTTGGGATAATGACTGCATCCGTAAAACGCCCCCCGGCGCGACTGGCGCTTGACAAGTTCCCCGCCGCAATCTTTCTCCGGGCATTTAATGCCGGTGGTGAACGGCTGCGCGAATTTGCATTCTGGGAACCCCGAACAGCTCAAAAACTTTCCCCGGCGGCCCCATTTGACCTGCATCTGCTTGCCGCATTGCGGGCAATACTTATCGACAAATTCGTGCTGCTTGACGATGTTCCCTTCGGCAAAAGCGAGTTCTTCCTGGAACGGCTTGTAAAATTCGGCAAGTAATTTCGGATATTCCAGTTCTCCTTCTTCGATCAGGTCCAGACTTTCCTCCATCCGCGCGGTAAAACCGATATCCATGATCTTCGCAAAATATTCCACCAAAAGGTCGCAGATCGTTATCCCCAATTCCGTGGGCGTCAAGTAGCCGCGCTCACGGGTAACGTAATTGCGGTACACAAGCGTTTCAACGGTCGCGGCATAGGTGCTTGGCCGTCCGATGCCGTCCTCTTCCAGCGCCTTGACAAGGCTCGCGTCCGAAAAGCGCGGCGGCGGTTTGGTGAAATGCTGGGTCGGGTGGACCTCGATCAACTTCAAAATATCACCTTGCGCGTAATGCGAAAAATCAATTTTTGTCTCTTCTTCCTGCTCATCACGGATCAGGGTGAGGAACCCGTCGAAAAGAAGCGTTGAGCCGGAAGCGTTCCACTGGTATTGACCCGACTGGACTTCGACGCGTTTTTGCTCGTACACCGCCGCGGTCATCTGCGCGCTGACGTACCGCCGCCAGATCAATTCGTAAAGCTTGTATTGGTCCGGGGCCAGGAATGACTGGATATCTTCGGGTTTGCGCAAGACATCCGTCGGACGGATGGCTTCATGGGCTTCCTGGGCGGATTTTTTGGATTTATATTTATTAGGTTCATCCGGCAGGTACTTGTTGCCATAACTTGTTTTGATGAAAGACCGCAGTTTGCCCATCGCGTCCGCGGAAATGTTCACCGAGTCGGTGCGCATATACGTGATAAGGCCAAGGACTTCGCCGTTTCCCAATTCAATGCCTTCGTACAACTGCTGGGCGATGAGCATGGTGCGGTTGGCGTTAAAGCGTAATTTATTGAACGCTTCCTGCTGCAGCGTGCTGGTAATAAGAGGCGGCCCGGGCCGGCGCTGGACTTCGCGTTTTGAAATGGCGGAGATCACAAACTTTTCATCCTTGATCTCTTTCACGATTTTGTCCGCCTGCTCTTTCCCCGTCAGTTCGATCTTCTCATTATTCATCTTCTCCAAAGAAGCGTTAAGTAAATCGGCGAACCCCTGTTTCTGGAGATCAACGCTGATCTGCCAATATTCCTGGGGAACGAAACTTTTGATCTCCCGCTCCCGCTCAACAATGATCCGCAACGCCACGGATTGCACGCGTCCGGCGCTCATCCGGGACCCCACTTTTTTCCACAGCAACGGGCTGATCTTGTAGCCGACGATGCGGTCCAGGATGCGGCGGGCCACTTGCGCGTCGATCTTTTTGCGGTCGAACTCCCGGGGATGTTTGAAGGCCTCCAGGACCGCTTCCTTCGTGATCTCCTGAAACGTGACGCGGTAAACTTTTTTGCCGTCGCCGATATGTTCGATGAGGTTCCATCCGATCGCCTCCCCCTCCCGGTCAGGGTCGGTCGCGAAATAGATCTCTTTGGCGCTTTTGACTTCTTTCTTGAGTTTCGTCAGCAGTTTGGACTTGTCCCGCAAAACGATGAATTTCGGCTGGAAATTATTCTCGATATCCACGCCGAGCGTGGATTTCGGCAAATCGATCAAATGCCCCATGGAGGAGAGCACCTTGAACTTGTCCCCCAGGAACTTGTTAATGGTCTTGACTTTTGCCGGTGACTCGACGATAACAACCGCTTTGGCCATAATACCTACCTTACGAATAGTTTTCCGGGTAATTGTTTGATCAGATGTTTAAGCTCCAGACACGAAAGCACCGTCGTCACGCAGATCGCGTCCGTCCCGCAACGGTCGATCAGATGATCGATATGGACCGGCCGGTCACTGATAAATCCATAAACTTGCTGTTCCGTTGCGTTCATTGCTCCCGACGCGACAGGGTCCTTTCGTTCCGGGGGCGTAACACTTCCCTGAAATTCCCGCAGTAATTGCGGGTGGATATCTTCCAGAATGTCTTCAACGCAACTGACCAGTTTCGCACCCTGCTTGATCAGCCCATGCACGCCTTTTGACGTCGGGCTGTCGACTTTTCCGGGAACGGCGTAAACTTCCCGTCCCTGTTCCAGCGCGAAATCGGCCGTGATCAGCGCCCCGCTTTTTACGGCCGCCTCCACCACGATCACGCCCATGGAAAGCCCGCTGATGATCCGGTTGCGGCGGGGAAAATTCTGCGCCACGGGCGGCATGGTCATCGGAAATTCCGAAATGACGGCCCCGCCGGAGGCTATTTCCGCGAAAAGTTTTTCATTTTCCGGAGGATAAACCGTGCTCAAACCGCATCCTAAAACGGCAACGGTGTGCCCGCGAGCTTTTAATGCCCCCGTATGCGCGGCTGTATCGATCCCCCGGGCCATGCCGGAGACGATCGTAAAACCGGCCTCCGCCAAACGCGCCGACCACTGCCCCGCGATCGAATTCCCATACAGGCTGGCGTTACGCGAACCAACGACCGCGATGGATAGCGACAAATTCTCCGGCAACCGCCCTTTGACATAAAGGACAACCGGGCTGTCGGCGATCTCGCGTAAACTTTCCGGATATTCTTCGTCATGAAACGTCAAGACACAGACACCGTGCTGGGCGATGAGCGCGAGTTCTTTGGCAAGAAATTGCTCTTTGGGGAACTGGGCTATGGCCGCGGCGAGCTTGCCGGAAACGGCCTGGTCCGCGGCCAGATCATTTTCCGTCAGCGACAAGACCTTTGTGGCGCTACCGTAATATTCCAGCAATTTCCGGGTTGTCGCGTTACCGACCCCGGGAACGGCATTGAGAGTTAATAAAGCGTGCGATTCAATCATGACCTAAATGAAAAACGATCTCCTTAGCGACCTCTTCGACGGTCTTCCCATCGGTTTCCAATGTCATATCGGCGGCCTGAGCGTAAAGCGGTTGACGTTCTTTCAGTAGTTCCCTAATCCGTTCTTTGGGGGGTTCCACATTTAAAAGCGGCCGTGTCCCTTTATTTTTAACCCGCTCATAAGCCCATTGCGCGCTAACGTTCAGATGAATTATGATTCCGTTAGCCTTTAATCGGGTGATATTGTGCGGATTTAAGACAACCCCGCCCCCGCAATCGATCACTAATCCATCTTCCCCGGCAACTTCACGCACAACTTCCTGTTCTTTGTCCCTGAAATAACTTTCCCCTGATTCCGCGAATATTTGCTTGATCGGCCGGCCTTCCCTGGCTTCGATCAGCTCATCGATCGATACCGACTTCCGTTTCAAAAGTTGTGCTAACCTTCTGGCTGTCAGGGACTTACCAGACCCCATAAAACCGATCAAGACAATATTTTTTCGCGACATGGCTGGATTGTAACACACGGGCGCATCTAATACAACCCATATCCGCTTAAAATCCAGCGGATGATCGCGTCTCCCCGGAAAAGGCTGATCAAAGCGCCTCCCACCAGAAACGGTCCGTACGCGATGGCGGTGTCTTTGGTCCGTATTTTCTCCACAATGCCGTAAACGGCCCCGAAAAACGGAGCCAGGAAAAACGTAAGAATGGCCAGCTTCCAGCCCAGAAACGCGCCTACCATGGCCATGAGCTTCACGTCTCCGCCGCCCATGGACTCTTTTTTAAATAAAAAGTCGCCCAGGATACCCATCGCGTAGATAGATCCGCCGCCGACCAAAACGCCGAATAACGACCAGCCCAGAGATTTTAAATGGGCCAAAACCAACGGCCCGGTATCGGGGTCCATTCCATGTAATTCGGGGATCAACGCGCTAAAGAACACCCCGGACGCCATCCCGCCTATGCTGATCTCATCGGGGATGATCCGGTGCTCAAAATCGACAAACGTGGCCACAATGAATCCGCAGACCATGGTCAGATACGCCGGCAAAAGCGCGGTCAGGCCGAAATATTGATAAAACACAACGAACGTGACCGCGGTAATAAGCTCAACCAAAAAATACCGGGGGGAAATTTTTTGCCCGCAAAACCGGCAACGGCCCTTTAAAAGGACGTAACTGATAAACGGGATATTGTCATGCCACAGAAGCTGCTTCTTGCAATGAACGCAATGCGACCGCGGTTTGACAACGGATTTCTCATGCGGCATGCGCACGATGCACACGTTTAAGAAACTTCCAACGATTGCACCCAAAATGAACATGAAAATAGACATATCAATTCCTCATGGATTAGTTAGCGCCTTTTTCCAGCGCCTGGCGCATTTTGAGCTTGATGTCATCATCCAGCAGGACATTTGCCCAGCGCTGAAATGCGAGAACGCCCTGATAGTACAGCATGCCCAGACCGTTGGCCACGCGCGCCCCCCCCGCCCTGGCCGTTTTCAAAAGAGGCGTCATGGGCGGATTGTAAATAAGGTCGTATACCAGCAACTTGCGGTGGATCAAATCAACATCGACCAGACTGGGGTCTTCCGGCTTTAATCCCACCGATGTCGTGTTGATCAACAAATCCGCCTCGGGGATATCCAGATCATCAATGCTCGCGACCGGCTGGACAATACTGGTATCGATACGCGCGCTCAAATCCTCCAGCAAATGATCCAGGCGCTGAGGTGTGCGGTTGTATATTTTGATGGAATCCGGCCGCTCGGGGATCATGCACAACACCGCCAGGATGGCCCGCGCCGAACCGCCGGCGCCGAGGATCGCGATTTTTTTCTCGCGAGTATTGAACTGCAATTCCACCAGATGAGATAAAAACGCCGGCGCGTCAGTATTATATCCGATCAATTTGCGTTCCTTCGTAATGACGATGGTGTTGACCGCCATGATCTTCTGGGCCAACGGAGTGATATTGCCCAGATATTTAAGGACACGTTCCTTATACGGCACCGTGACGTTCAGCCCGAAGATGGGGCTTGATGACTCATGCAGCCTGGCGAAAAATCCATCAAGTTCGTTTTCTTTCAGCGGGAAAAGTTTGTAGACGGCATCGACACCCAGTTCCTTGAAGGCAATATTATGCATCAAGGGCGACAAACTATGGGCTACGGGATAGCCGATGATTCCGTAGACAGCACTTTGAGCGTCCATGAAGATTTACTTTCCGGGGGATTTTGTTGTTGGCGCGACGACTTTATTGAGGGCGTTAACATAGGCCTTGGCGGAGGCTTCCAGGATATCGGTGCTGGCCCCGTGCGCGATGACACTTTTATCTTTAAACTTGACCTTGATCGTTACCTCACCCAGCGCGTCCTTGCCCTGCGTGACGGAATGGATCGAATAATCCAGCAATTTCCCCTTGACCCTGGTGATGGCATCAATGGCTTTATAACAGGCGTCCACGGGCCCGTCGCCGGAAGAGCTTTTCTTATACGTTTTTGTCTTTGATTTCAAAACGATCGTCACTTCCGTTTTGATATTCGTCCCGCTTCGGGTGGCCAGACTGACCAGGCTCCAGGTCTTTTCCACGGCCTTGATCTCGTCTTCGACGATGGCGACCAGGTCCTCATCGAAGATCTGTTTCTTCTTGTCGGCAACGCGCTTGAACCGCTCGAAGGCCTGTTGCGCCTGGGCGTCACTAAGATCGATTCCCAAATGCTTCAGCCGGGCCCGGAAGGCATGCCGGCCGGAATGTTTTCCCAAAACCAGACCGGTCCCCGTAAAACCGACGTCCTCGGGACGCATGATCTCATACGTCGAACGCTCTTTTAAAATACCATCCTGATGGATACCGGCTTCATGACGAAAGGCGTTGTTGCCCACGATCGCCTTGTTGGGCGGGACAGTAAACCCCGTATACTTGCTGACCAGCCGTGAAACCCGGCAAATCTCCGGAGTATGGATATTCGTCATACAGCCGTAAATGTCGGAACGCGTCTTTAATGCCATGACAATTTCTTCCATGGAGGCATTGCCGGCGCGCTCCCCGATGCCGTTAATGGTGCATTCCACCTGCCGGGCGCCGCTACGCACCGCCGACAACGAATTGGCAACGGCTAATCCCAGATCGTCATGACAATGCACGGAAATAATTGCTTTATGGATATTGGGGACATTATTTTTAATATCCGCGATCAATTGGCCATATTCAGCAGGCGTCGCGTAGCCGACCGTATCCGGAATATTCACGGTCGTGGCCCCCGCATCAATGACCGCTTCCAAAATGCGATACAAAAATAATTTCTCGGAACGCGAGGCGTCTTCGGGGGAGAATTCCACATCCGCGTTTTTGTGGCGGGCATATTTAACGGCCTCGACGGCCATCTGCAAAATTTCTTCCTGGCTTTTCTTTAATTTATGCTGCATATGAATTTTGGAAGTGGCCAAAAAAACGTGGATCCGGGATCGGGCCGCGGCTTTCAAGGCATCAGCCGCCGCGTCAATATCAGCTTTCAGGGACCGCGCCAGGCCACAAACGACCGAGCCTTTGATATGCTTCGCAACGCTTTTGACCGAATCAAAATCCCCTTTGGAAATGACCGGAAACCCGGCTTCGATGATATCAACGCCCAAACGTTCCAGCGCGTGGGCGATCTCCAGCTTCTCGCGCTCGTTCATGCTGGCGCCTGGCGCCTGCTCGCCGTCGCGCAGTGTGGTGTCAAAAATAAAAACCCTGTCCTGACCCTGGTTCATCGCGTTACACCTGCTTTTTCCGAACTTTCCTGAAATCGCTGGATCGCTTCACGGGCGAATTCCAGGGAAACCGTTGCCTGGCCTTTGCCAAATTTGTTCGCGTGCGAATAAATTCGGACATTGTCGAGTTCCGGCACCGTCACGTGCCGGCGCTTGACGCCTTCCAGCCGGATATTCAACCCGACCCGTCGGACATTTGTTGTCTCAATGCCGAATACGCCGACGAATTCCTTGAGCGTTTTTTGCGAGTATCCCCACTTGTGGTTGCCGAAATGCCCGATATAAATTCTTGATTCCCACAAATTTTCCCCAAAGATGAAATCCACAAAATTGTCATAACCAAATTTAAAATACCGCCAAAGGATCGTTTTAAAATCCGGCACCTGCAGGGTTATTTTTCCGCCGACCTTCAACACTCGTGTCCACTCATAAAAAACCGGATAACGGATATATTTGTCAAAGTGCTCCAAAAGGTCTTCGGCGAGAAGCTCTTCCGCCGTTTGGTCCGCGTACGGCAGGGGCTGCGTTATATCATGCACCAGATCCGGCCGGCATTCCGGCACAGAATCGATGTTGACCCAACCTTCCAGCTTCTTCGTGCCGCAACCCAGGTGGAGTTTCATTTTCTCATCCACGACATCATGGCCCGCAACTCTTGACCCACTTTCTCCACGGGATGATTTTTGGAGTCTTCACGGTACTTGTTAAAATTCGGCCGGCCGTTTTTGTTTTCCCGCATCCACTCGCGCGCGAATTTTCCGGACTGGATTTCCTTTAATATCTTTTTCATTTCTTTGCGGGTGCGCTCCGTGATGATGCGCGGCCCACGTGTGTAATCGCCATATTCGGCCGTGTCGGAAACCCGTTGCCGCATGCCGACGATCCCGCCCTCATAAATCAAATCCACGATCAATTTTAATTCATGGACACATTCAAAATATGCCATCTCGGGCGCGTAGCCGGCTTCAATGAGCGTTTCATAACCGACCTTGATCAACGCGCTTGTCCCGCCGCACAGGACGGATTGTTCCCCGAAAAGATCCGTTTCAGTTTCCTCCTTAAAGGTCGTTTCAAAAATCCCCGCGCGGCCGCCGCCGATGCCCCGGGCATACGCCAGCGCGTCTTTTAACGCGTTTCCCGACGCGTTTTGATGGATCGCCACGAGACACGGGACGCCTTTTCCTTCTTCAAATTGTCGGCGCACCAAAGCGCCCGGCCCTTTCGGCGCGATCATCCACACATCCACATCCGCCGGAGGTTTGATCTGCCCGAAGTGGATATTAAATCCATGAGAAAATGCCAATGACTTCCCTTTTTTAAGATGGCGTTTGATGGACTTGCGGTAAAGCTCTCCCTGCGCGTGGTCCTGCGTCAGGATCATGATGACATCCGCTTTTTTCGCCGCCGCGTCGGCTTCAACGGGCTCGAAACCGTCTTTCCTGGCCTGATCATAATTGACCCCGCCCGGCCTTTGCGCGACCAAAACGTTCAAGCCGCTATCCCGCAGGCTTAACGCCTGGCCCCGGCCCTGGATGCCATAGCCCACAATGGCGATGGTCCGTCCTTTATACACGTTTAAATCCGCATCTTTGTCATAATAAATTTTAGCCATCAATTTTTCCTTTCACGATTTCTTCAGGTCAAGTGACAAATTGGCGTTTATTTTAACACAGCACATACCTTGGCGTCAAATGCAATGCTGATTGCTTGATCTTACGCAACCTGTTGGGGGACTTTGGATTCCTGCGAGAAACTAATAACGATAATGTTCCGACTTATAGGGCCCATCAAGGGGGATGCCGAGGTAATCGGATTGCTTGCGCGTGAGCTTGGTGAGTTTCGCGCCGAGAAGGTCCAGATGCAAACGGGCGACTTCCTCATCAAGCTTTTGGGGGAGACGGTAAACGCCGACTTTATGTGTGTTTTGCCAGAGTTCGATCTGGGCCAAGGTCTGATTGGTAAAGGAGTTGCTCATGACAAAGGAGGAGTGTCCCGTGGCGCAACCCAGGTTGACCAACCGGCCTTCCGCCAGGACAATGACCGAATGACCGTCCGGGAAACGGTATTCATCGACCTGGGGCTTGATGTTGATCTTCTTGATGCCCGGCACGCGTTCTAAAGCGCCGATCTGGATCTCGTTGTCAAAATGGCCGATATTGCACACGACCGCCTTGTCCTTCATTTTCGCCATGTGGTCCACGGTAATGACCTCGCAATTCCCTGTCGCGGTGACGTAAATATTCCCTTCAGACAAGGCATCTTCCAGTGTCCTCACCGCATATCCTTCCATCGAAGCCTGCAGGGCGCAGATCGGGTCGATCTCGGTGATGATCACCCGGGCGCCGTAACTGCGCATGGATTGCGCGCAACCCTTGCCCACGTCGCCATACCCGCAGACAACGACGACTTTTCCGGCCAACATGATGTCCGTGGCCCGCTTGATCCCGTCGGCCAATGATTCCCGACAGCCATAGAGATTGTCAAATTTCGATTTGGTGACCGAATCGTTGACGTTAAACGCCGGAAACAGCAATTTGTTTTCCTTCATCATTTGATAAAGCCGGTGGACGCCGGTCGTGGTTTCTTCCGAAACACCCTTAATCTCTTTGGCGACACGCTGCCATCGGGTCTTATCTTGTGCCAATATTTTTTTCAAGCAGACATATAACGCGGTTTCGTCTTCCGTATCAACCTTTTTATCCAGGACACGCGGGTCTTTTTCGGCTTCATACCCTTTATGAATCATCAACGTGGCATCGCCGCCGTCATCAACAATAAGGTTTGGCCCCCTCCCTCCGGGGAACGCCAGCGCGCGCTCCGTGCACCACCAGTATTCCTCGAGCGTTTCGCCTTTCCAGGCAAACACCGGGATCCCTAGATCCGCGATGGCCGCGGCCGCGTGGTCTTGAGTGGAGAAAATATTACAGCTGGCCCAACGCACATCGGCGCCCAGCGCTTTTAATGTTTTAATAAGGATCGCTGTCTGGATGGTCATGTGCAGGGATCCCGTGATCCGGGCACCGTCCAGAGGGTTTTTCCCTTTGTACCGCTGCTGCAAGGCCATCAAGCCCGGCATTTCGCTTTCCGCCAGTTCGATTTCCTTGCGGCCCCACGGGGCCAGGGACATATCTTTGATTTTGTAGTCGTTAACTTCGTTAACCATGATTTTTTGTCCTGATACAGCCAATACGTTCTGCTTGCGCGTCTTTACCGCAAGGCCATTGCCGCCTTTTCCAGCGCGGCTGCTTTGGGTGTTTTTTCCCATGTGAACTCTTCCCGTCCGAAATGCCCGTACGCGGCCGTCTTTTGATAGATCGGTTTCTGAAGGTCCAAATCCCGGATGATGCCCCTCGGGGTCAGATCAAAATTCTTCCGGACCAGTTCGACCAGGTCCTGCTCGGAGATCTTGCCGGTGCCGAAGGTGTCGATCATGACGCTCACCGGATCGGCGCGTCCGATAACATAGCTGAACTGGATCCAACACTTGTGAGCTAACTTTGCCGCGACAATATTTTTGGCAACATACCTGGCCATATAGGTGGCGGAACGGTCGACCTTGGTCGGATCTTTGCCGGAGAAAGCGCCGCCGCCGTGCGAGACCACGCCGCCGTACGTGTCCACGATAATCTTGCGGCCGGTCATGCCCGTATCCGATTGAGGACCGCCCACGACGAATTTGCCCGTCTCATTGACGTAATATTTCGTCTGGCTGTCCGTCAATTTTCCGAGGATCGGGGCGGCGACCGTTTTGATGATCTCGTTTCTCGCCTCTTCCGTGATCCTTTTCCCCGTCTTATCCAGAATTTCCTCGGTATGCTGGCAGGCCAGGACAACCGCGTCAACGCGCCGGGGTGTCCCGTCTTCATATTCGACTGTGACCTGACTCTTGCAGTCCGGCCCCAGATATTTAAGAGTCCCGTTGTTTCTGACCTCTTCGACCCGCTGGACCAGTTTATGGGCCAGGACGATCGGCAACGGCATCAGTTCGGGAGTTTCGTCGCAGGCATAACCGATCATGATCCCCTGGTCACCGGCGCCGCCGGTATCAACACCCTGGGCGATGTCGGGCGACTGGCCGACAATGACGTTCAAAATCCCGCACGTTGAGGCGTTGAAGCCGTATTTATGGTCCGTATATCCTATTTCGGTTAAAACGCGGCGGACAAGTTTTTGCACGTCAACATATGTCTTCGTCGTGATTTCACCGCCGACAACCACCAGCCCGGTCGTAATAAATGTTTCACAGGCCACCCGTCCCTGCGGATCATCGCGTAAAACCGCGTCTAAAACAGCGTCTGAAATTTGATCGCAGACCTTATCGGGATGACCGTTTCCTACGGATTCCGATGTAAGATAATATTTCCCCTTCACGTCAGACCATCCTTTCTCAATTATGTTGCCATCAAAAAATTACGCGCTGCCCGTACGAAAATCGTTTTGGGCTCCCCTGTACGATTCAAGGCTTCCGATGTCATACCATTTTCCCTGAAATTGAAACCCGTAAACATCGGATTTCTGACAGAGCCAGCGGATATAATCACCGGCCGTATCGGATTTGCCAGATTCTAGCAGATAACCGCCGATATGACCAAGAGATTTTTTCGGCAAATAATACAGACACATGCCGATCAATGACGAGCGCGGCTTGGCCGGTTTTTCCTCAAACGCTTTGACCCTGCCCCGCGCATCGATTTCAACCACGCCGAAACGTTTGGCTTCTTCCAAAGTTCTGATGTCGTAAACTCCGATCGTTACGGCGGGCGCTTTCTTTTGCGCGAACTGGACATAAGCATCCAGCGGGGCCCCAAACAAATTATCCCCGCCGACGACCAGCATGTCGTCTTTCACTTTCTCCTGCCGGATAACAAAATCCATGTCACCGATGGAGCCCAGCCGGTCCTCCGGCGTATTGGTCCCGTCGTTGACGATACAAACCGGATAAGGATACCCCGCGTGTTCTTTGGCCCATTGCTGAAAAATGCCATGGAACCGGTTGTTGGTGACAAGGATGACTTCCCTGACGCCCTTGAGGACATTGATTTTTTCCAGAATATAGTCGACCAGATAACGATTTTGTATCTTCAGCAGGGCCTTGGGGGTATTCTTTCCCAGTTCGGCAAGGCGCGTCCCATAACCACCGGCGAGTATCAGTACCGTCATCTATTTGTCCTGACTATTGATGGTAATATCCGGGGCCAATTCCTGCAAGCGCATCCGGCCGAATTCTTCCACCTCATCCCCGGTGGATAATTTCAAAACTTCTTCAGCCAGTTTTTGGGCATCCGTCAGTTTTACAGAACGGATAAGTTTTTTGATCTGCGGTATGTTCAAGGGTGACATGCTCAATTCGTCCAAATTCAAACCCAAAAGGATCAACGCCAGGACGGGCTCGCTGGACATCTCGCCGCATAACCCGACCCTGATGTTCGCCTGGTGCGCCGCTTCAACCGTATTTTTAATCAACCGCAGGATCGATGGATGTCCCGGTTCATAGAAGTGCGCCGTCTGTTCGCTGACCCTGTCAACGGCCAACGTGTACTGGATCAGATCATTGGTCCCGATACTAAAGAAATCCGCCTCTTTGGCCAACAGATCGGCCGTCATGGCCGCTGAAGGCGTTTCGATCATAACGCCCACGCGGATTTTTTCGTTAAAGGGGACCCCCTCCTCCTTGAGCTTTTGCTTGACTTCGGTCAAGATGGCGTTGGCCTGGCGCAATTCGCCGGGGCCGGTAATCATCGGATACATCAGACGCACATTGCCATGCGCCGAAGCCCGCAGGATGGCGCTTAACTGTGTTTTAAAAATATCCGGCCGGGCCAGGCAAAAACGGATCGCCCGCCAGCCCAGGAATGGATACATTTCCCGCGGGATCTGCAGGCTGGATATAAATTTGTCGCCCCCCAGATCCAGCGTGCGGATCGTCACCGGATGCGGGGCCATCGTCAACGCCACATGCTTATACGCCTCATACTGCTCCTCTTCCAAAGGCAGATCCACCCGGTTCATGTAGAAATATTCCGTCCGGTAAAGCCCGATGCCATTGCCCCCCTGTTTTTGCACCGTGGGGATCTCTTCCGGAAGTTCCAGATTGGCAAGGACCTCGACTTTCCGGCCATCGAGCGTTTCACTGGGCAGGTCACGGAGGTCCTTGAACTGATCACGGAATTCCTGGACACGGGTTTGCTCGATTTTATATAAAGCTTTTGTTTCCGACGTCGGGTTGAGGATAACCAGCCCCTTGCGGCCGTCGACGATGATGTAATCCTGGTTATTAACACGCAGCGTCGCGTCCTTGAGGCCGACAACGGCGGGCACGCCCAGCGATTTGGCCATGATCGCCGTGTGCGAGGTCCTGCCGCCGATGTCGGTCAGGAACGCCAGGATGTTTTTGTTGTACATGCTCGCGGTATCCGACGGCGACAGGTCATGGCTGACGATGATCAGTTCTTCCGTCAGATGATCAAGCTCATGCAGTTTGTTCTCGTCCATGAGGTTTTTAAGGACGCGCCGGCCCACGTCGTTGATGTCGCCCACGCGCTCTCGCAAATACTCATCTTCGATGTTCGAAAATATTTTCATGTATTTCTTCAGGACCTCAAAAAAGATATATTCGGCGGACAATTTTTCGCCTTTGATGCGTTTGATGACCTCTTCGATAAATGTCCGGTCTTCCAAAACCAGGATATGGGCGTCAAAAATTTGCGCGTGAAGACCGTCGAAATCGGCGGTCATTTTTTTCTGGATGGTAAGGATCTCCTCCCGGGTTTTGATGAGGGCCTCTTCAAAACGGGCAATTTCGATGGGGATTTCCTTTTCCATGATCGCGCGCGGCGGGACGATAAAATCCTGCTTGCCCAAAATGAAGGCGAACCCGGCGGCGATCCCCGGCGCGGCCGCGATCCCTTTTAAGATCATTTCATTCATTCCATGCTTTCCTTCGTCAAGAGCTGCGTTAATTCCGTCACCACCTCATCCGCGTCGTCGCCGTCGGCCTCAAGGACCACCTTCGCGTTTTGTTCGATCCCGAGCGTCAGGATCCCCATGATCGATTTTCCGTTAACGCGTTCCTCCCCTTTCTGCAAGGCGATGTTCGAATTGTACTTCGAAGCGATTTGAACGAACATCGCCGCGGGCCGGGCATGCAACCCCTGGGGATTTTTGATGACGACCTCTACTATAACTTTCCTGGACATGACCAAAGACGATTCTCTTTTTAACGGCGGATGACCCGGTGCGCTTCAACCAGTTTGATCAACGCATGGTTGAGCTTGGTTGAGTCATGGCGGACATAATCCGTAACTCCCAAAAGATCGACAGCGACAACCTTATACCCCATGGCGCGGATCTTGTCCGCATCCGCTCCCACCGGGAAAGAGCCTTCCTCTTTATATCTGTTTAATGCCTCTTCCGGGGCGCGGGCGTCATTGATCAGACACGCGTCGATAATGTCTTTATTGGCATGCTCGACAAGCGCGCGGACATGGCCGCTGGCGGAATAATTATCCGTTTCGCCATGCTGGGTCATCACGTTGCACACATATATCTTGAATGCCGACGATTTGGCGATCGCGTCACTCATTCCCTTGATGATAAGGTTGGGGATAACGCTCGTATATAAACTGCCCGGCCCCAGGATGATCACATCCGCCTGGGCAATGGCGTCCAAGGCATCGGCCGTTGGATAAGCGTCTTGATCCGTCAAATAAACTCTTTTGACCCGGGAATTGGGGTTCGGGATCCTCGCCTCCCCCTGGGTCCGGGTCCCATCCATGTATTCCGCGACCAAATGGACATTGCTCACGGTCGAAGGCACGACGTTGCCGCGGATTGCCAGGACTTTACTCGTTTCCTTGACGGCCCGCTCGAAATCACCCTTGGTCAACTGGACCATGGCGGTCAAAAATAAATTGCCGAAATTATGGCCCTGGAGCTGCGAATCTTTGGAAAACCGGAACTGAAAAAGTTCGCCCATCAAAGCCGGCGCGTCCGCCAGCGCGACCAGGCAGTTGCGGATATCTCCCGGCGCGACAATGTTGAATTCTTCCCGCAAACGCCCGGATGAACCGCCGCTGTCGGCCACAGTCACGATCGCCGTGATATTGGCCGTGTATTCCTTGAGACCAAAAATCAAATGGGAAAGGCCGTGCCCGCCTCCGATGACGACAATCTTCGGCCCGCGTTCGAGATACCGCTTCTGGTAAAGGATGTTAACAAGCTCGCGTTCTCCTTTGGGCAGAAACAGCGTCAGGAGGGAAACGATCATTTTCCCCATTCCCATGACGATGAAAATCATCCCGCAGATAATCCACAAGATGCCGACAACGCTGACAAACGGATACGGCTCCGCCGTCAGAACGGCGCCGGCGCCGACAATAATCACCCCCAGCAGCGAGATCAAAAGCCACCGCTTGACCTTCATGCCGGGGTATAGCCATTTAAAAGGGTTTTGAGGCATGCCTAGACTTTAGACAGACGGCTGTCTTCTTGCAGGATAATCTGCAGCATGGATTTCTCGTCCTTTACAGATTTCAGGCTTTCGCGGATATATTTGTCTTTCAGGAGACGGGAAATTTTCGCTAACGCTTTGAGATGAGGACCGGCGGAATCCGAAGGGGCCACTAACAGAAAAAATATGTAAGCGGGTTCGCCGTCCAGAGAATCAAAATCGATACCCGGCCTGCTTATCCCCAGACAACCGACCAGCTTCTTAACGCAATCACATTTGCCATGAGGGATGGCGATCCCTTGTCCAATCGCGGTGGAACCCAGGGCTTCGCGGGCCATCAAAACTTCAAGCACTTTGTTTTTATGCCTTTTTTCCACCGCGCCGGCCGCGATTAACAACTCCAGCAATTCTTCAATAACATCTTTTTTATTTACACTTGTCAGGCTTGCTGACACAGCTTTCGGGACAAGGAAATCCATGATCTTCATACAACGCTCCTCCTTGAATGAGACCAAAACTTACGGAACGAAGTGAACGCAAGTTTCGTGGCTGAATTCAAAAAAAGCGGCGGATGGGGTTCGAACCCACGACATCCACCTTGGCAAGGTGGCATTCTAGCCAACTGAATTACCGCCGCAAAATTACAAAGTAACTTTGAGATCCCGAGTCACCCTGATTTTACCTCCAGTGAGAAGGGACGCAAACCTCGCATGTTTCATCCCTCGCGACTGACCGTTACGCAACGGCCGCTCGGGACAACATCCAGCCTCTTCTAAAAAATCTTATTGTTGGCTGGATGGTGGGCGGAAGAGGACTTGAACCTCCAAGGGTTTCCCCACATGCTCCTAAGGCATGCGCGTATACCAATTCCGCCATCCGCCCTCAATCAGTGTTCAGTGCTCAGTGACCAGTGTCCAGCACAAAGCTGATCACTGACCACTGATCTCTGGGCACTAGCAAATGACCCACCCGCGACTCGAACGCGGCACACCTGCCTTAAAAGGGCAGTGCTCTACCGGATGAGCTAGTGGGTCAAATTTCAGCAAATTTTATCGGGAATAATTTGACCCTTATCCCGAGTCGCCGTTGTTTCCTCGGCGGCGAGGGATGGCCGTTAAAAATTCTATAATTCGACCAGCGCCTTGCTCTTATCCTCCAGGAGCGAGTCGATTTCCTTAATGAAACGGTCCGTCAACTTCTGGATCTCATCCTGGGCTTTGAAGGCCTCGTCTTCGGGCGCGGTTTTTTCGCTCTGCATCTTCTTGATCCGGTCATTGGCATCCCGGCGGATGGTGCGCAGCGACACCCGCGATTTCTCCGCCATCTCCTTGACGACTTTCTTAAGTTCCTGCCGGCGCTCTTCCGAAAGCTGCGGGATCGACAGGCGCACGATCTTCCCGTCATTAAACGGGGTCACTCCCAGCTTGGAACTGGAAACAGCTTTCTCGATTTCCGCGATAGCGCTGGCGTCCCACGGCTGGATCACGATCGTCCGCGGATCAGGCACGCTGATGGCGGCGATCTGTTTGATCATCGTGGGCGTCCCGAAATAATCGATGTGCATCCCTTCGATAAGCCCGGGATGGGCGCGGCCGGTGCGGACCTCATTGAATTCGCGCATTGCCGATTCGATAGTTTTCTTCATCTTTGTTTCCGTGTCACGCACGACCTCTTTTGTCAGCATTTTACGCTCTCCTTAAGAAACCATTGTTCCAATGGGCTCGCCTAAAACCACCTTTTTGATATTCCCTTCCTCTTTCAGATTAAAAACAACAATGGGCAGATTATGGTCCATGCACATGCTGATCGCGGTTGAATCCATGACCTTTAACTTTCGTTTCAGGACATCAATAAATTTCAGTTTTTTGAACTTTTTGGCCGATCTTTGCGTGAAGGGGTCCGCCGTGTAGATGCCATCGACTTTCGTCGCCTTCAAAATAACATCCGCGTTGATCTCTTTGGCGCGCAAAGCGGCCGCCGTATCCGTGGTGAAATAGGGATTGCCCGTCCCGGCCACAAAAATGATCACGCGCCCTTTTTCAAGATGCCGCATCGCCCGGCGGCGGATATACGGTTCGGCGATCGAGGCCATTTGGAGGGCGGTCATAACGCGGGTGGGAACGTCGATCTGTTCAAGGGCGTTTTGCAGGGCAAGACCGTTGAGGACGGTGGCCAGCATGCCCATGTAATCCGCGACGGACTGGTCCAGACCAAAACGTTTGGACTCGACATGGCCGCGAAAAATATTGCCGCCGCCGACGACAAGCGCGACCTGCACTCCCAAGTCCCGCACGTCCTTGATCTGCGCGGCGAAGGAGGCGCACGTTTCGGCGTCAATACCGTGCTGCTTCGCGCCCAGCAACGCTTCCCCGCTTAACTTCAGGAGGATGCGCTTGTAAACCGGTTTTTGTTTTTTAACTGACGTCATTGACCTTGTAACGGATAAAGCGCCCAATACAAATATTCTCACCCGTGCTGGAAATGAGTTCGTTCATGTAATCCTGCACGGTCTTTTTAGGATCCTTGACGAACGGCTGTTCCAGCAAACACGCCTGTTGCGCGAAGCCTTCCGGATCATGCTGCCCCCTCATAATATCCTGGGGGACATCCTCCCGACGGATATATTGAGGATTGACGGCCGCGATATGCATCGCCACATCTTTGGTGAACGCGCAAAATGTTTCACTGCGGGCGACGAAATCCGTTTCGCAACTGACTTCCAGCAAAACACCGATCTTGTTGCCCATATGCACGTAGGATTCAATGCGGCCTTCTTTCACGGCGCGGCCGCTTTTCCTGGCCGCGATTTCCAGTCCGCGTTTCTGAAGGACTTCCTTGGCCTTTGTGATATCGCCTTTGGCTTCCTCCAGGGCTTTCTTGCACTCGATGACCCCGCACGAGGTCAGTTCGCGCAGTTCTTTAATAACTCCCACTGAAATTTCCATGACCAAATCCTTTCCCGGCAACAAAAAACGCTAAAAAAATTGATTTATTCCTGGACCGTTGAAGCGGTCGTGGAATGCTCTTCTTTTTTTGTCTTGGAAGATGGGGCCTCTTTCGATTCCGCCGCCTGGTCCTTCTTTTTAATGGCCTCACTGGTCATATATTCCTTACGCCCTTCGACAATGCTGTCCGCGACCATGGAGGTCAGAAAACGCACGGACTTGAGGGCATCGTCATTCCCGGGGATCGGATAATCGATCAGGTCCGGATCGCAGTTGGTGTCGATAATCGCGATGATGGGGATCCCAAGATTGCGGGCTTCCCTGACGGCAATTTCTTCAAGCTTTGGATCAATAATAAACACCGCGTCCGGATGCCTGGCCATATCACGGATGCCGTTAAGGTTACGAAAGAATTTTTCCTTTTCCTTGGTCAGGCTCGCGATCTCTTTTTTCTTGAGGTTATCCCAGATAGCGGGGTCCTGGCTCATGCGCTCGATCTCTTTCATGCGCTCAATGGACTTTTTGACCGTCTGAAAATTCGTCAATAACCCGCCGAGCCAGCGGTTGCAGACATAATACATTTCGGTCCGTTTGGCTTCCTCCTCCACAATGCTCTGCGCCTGTTTCTTGGTCCCCACAAAGAGGACCCGGCCGCCTTTCGCCGCCACATCACGGGCAAAATCCCGCGCCTTGTTCAGGCACAGGACCGTTTTTTCAAGGTCGATAATGTAGATACCGCTACGCTGTCCGAAAATGTATTTCTTCATTTTGGGACACCACCGTTTGGTCTGGTGTCCGAAATGGACGCCGGCCTCCAGTAATTTCTTGATCAAATCTTCTACCATTTTACCTGCGCTCCTTACAGTTCAACGCCAAACTCGTTAATCTTAAGTCAGCGCCCGCGTCTCCGTTGAAACGCGGGCGTCCTTGACATTTTAGCGAGTAAAATGTCAAGGAAATAACCCCGCATGGCATTGTTGTTGTGGTTGATTCAACCTGGCCTTATGCCTGTTGAAATTTCGGCTAGTATAGCCAATAATTTCTTTCTTTGCAACAACTTTCATCGCCTGGGATCAGGCGCTCATGGAAAATTGTAATGAATATAACTTATTATAAAGCGGGCAGGTCTTTAAAAGCTCTTCATGCCCTCCCTGCCCGATAATGCGCCCGTGCTCGAGCACAACGATCTTGTCCGCCTTCTGGATTGTTGAGAGCCGGTGCGCGATGGCAATGACAGTCCGGCCTTTCATTAACAAATCCAGCGCTTCCTGAACGTAACGTTCCGACTCGGAGTCCAATTGGGAGGTCGCTTCATCAAGGATCAAGATGGGGGGATTTTTTAAAATCGCCCGGGCGATCGCGATGCGCTGTTTTTCTCCCCCAGAAAGACGAAATCCGCGATCGCCGATCAAGGTATTGTAACCGTTTGGCATCTTCACGATGAATTGATGCGCGAACGCCATTTCCGCCGCGGCCTGAATTTGTTTGTCATTGGCCTCGGGATAACCATACGCGATATTGGCCCTGACCGTATCGTTAAATAAAATAGTTTCCTGGGTGACGATGCCGATCTGCTTGCGCAGCGACTGGAAGGTGGCATCTCTCACGTCAACGCCGTCGATGGTGACAACGCCTTTGAGGGGATCATAAAAGCGGGGGATCAAATTGACCAAAGTCGTTTTCCCGGTCCCTGTGGGCCCGACGATCGCGACGATCTCTCCCTTGCGGACTTCAAGATTGATGTTCTTAAGGACGATGCCGGAATCCTCCGCATAATGGAAATCAACATCCTTGAGCCGGATCGATCCTTTCAATTCCCCGACGACAATGGCATCAGGTTTCTCTTTGACGGTGACCTGCGCGTCCAGCACATCGTAGATACGCTCATTGGCCGCCAACGCCTGTTGAATAAGCGCGTGGACGTTGCCAAGCTTTTTGATGGGGCTGATGATCGACATGATGGATCCGAAAAACAGAATGAATACGCCGAAGGAAAGTCCGCCGCTCATCACCACCTTCCCCATCCACAGGATAACAGCCACCCCGCATAATGCCCCGAACATTTCGGTGATCGGCGGGATAACGACGAGCCGTTTGATCGACTTCATCCGGAGCTTGTAATAATCGTGGTTCTTCGCCTTAAAGCGGTCCTTTTCGTATTGTTCCGTGCCAAACGCCTTGACCAGTTTAATGCCAGAGATCGTTTCAATAAGGAGCGTGTTGATGTCCGCCATTTTCTCCTGCGTGCCTTTTGAGATCTTGCGCAAGCGCCTGCCGATCCGGGCCATCGGGATCCCGATGATCGGGAAAACGACGAACATCAAAAATGCCGCCTTGGGATAAATCGAAAACGCGATGACCACAAACAAAACGATCATAAAACTCTGACGGAAAAGGTCCGTCAGGCCATAGGAAACGGCGTTCTCCACGACATTGACGTCGTGAGTGATGCGGGAGATCAATTCGCCGGTGCGTTTTTTGCTGAAATAATCGAGCGACAGGTCCTGGATCTTCGCGTAAAGCCGGTAGCGGATATCCCTCATGACCGCCTGGGAAAGGTCGCTCATCAGATATTGGTAACAAAAAACGAACAGGTTCTTGACCAGCAGCGCGAGGATGACAACGACCGGGAAAACCGTGAATAACGCCTCCGGCGTCATGCTGTTGAGCCGGTCAACGAAACCGGTGATAAAGGCGGGAAGCTTGTTGGGGATGACGATCGGTTTATTGTTGAAAATCCGGTCGGTCATGGGCACCAGCAGGGAAAGCTGAAACCCTTCGAAAAAGCTCGAAATCAGCATCGTGACGACCGCCACGCTAAACAGGCGGGTGTGCCCTTTAAGGAATTTCAAAAGCTTGAAATAATTTCTCATAACTTTAGCAATTTAAGGCAGTTAAAAGCTTGACATCAAAAATGGCACAATGCGGGAAATATTAGCATACTGCGGAATTTTTGTCGAGCGATTTATCAAGCAACGCAAGACAAAAAAAAGGGCAACTGCCCGTATTGGAGAGCTGCCCTTTCACGATAATTGATGATATGTCTACTGAACCGTTATCACATTGCCCGCCCGGGCGTTGTTGGTTTCGTTACTCTCCACTGCCGTGTTGGCGTAATCGGCGACCGCCCCCACATAGTACGTCCCCGCGGCAACGGTCGTTGGAATCGTCACGCTCGTCGTGGCGGAACTTGATGCCCCAGCCGCCAGACTGCCGACACTGCGCGTGCCAAGCCGCAGGTCCGTGGTCGTGATATTCGGGTCCGTGGAAAGATAAAGCCCGACGATAAAACTCGCCGCGCCGCCTGTTCCCTGGTTTTTGACGGTATTGCTAATACTGATACTCGCGCCTTTTGTCCCGCTCGATGGGCCGCTCACGGCCGTCATCACCAGGTCCGCGCCGATGGTAATAATAACCGTATTGCCAGATAAGGCGTTGTTGGTTTCATTGGTCTCCGCCAAGGTACTATTATAATCGGCGATGGCGCCGATGTAGTACGTCCCCGCGGAAAGTGTGGTAGGGATCGTCACCCTCGTTGTGGCGGAATCCGTGACCCCCGAGGAAAGGCCCCAGAAATGACGTGTTCCCACGATTGTATCCGCGGTCGTAATGGCGGCGTCTGTCGAAAGATACAGAGCGACGTAAAAACGCCCCGCGCTGCCGATCCCCTGATTCTTGACCATATTAACGATGTCGACACTTGCCCCGGTCACAGTACTCGCCGGGCCGCTAACTTTTGTCATGACCAGATCAGGCAGAACAACCGTGATCGTTGATGACGTACAGCGGCCGTTATTAGCCTCATCTGTTTCGCTGACAATATTACCGCTGTCCGCCCTGGCGCAGACATAATAACTGCCCTGCGTCGTCGTGGGAACAGTCAAACTCGTTTCATCGGAACTATCTGCCCCGGCATTCAAACCAGATACCGTTCGCGCCCGCGTGAAGGCGATATCGTCCGTACCGCCGTAAACTGCGTCTTTTGAAAGAGAAAAGGCCACCGTAAAACTACCGGCGGCGGCCATCCCCTGGTTCCGGACGGTGTTTCTCAGGGAATAATTATCGCCCGGCGTGACCACAACCCCGCTTATGGCCGTAGAAAGACTGCTTGTAATCAGGTCAGTCAGAACGATCCGAATCGTATTACCTCTCATGGCATTATTAGTCTCATTGCTCTCCGCGCGGATATTCTCGTAATCCGCAATGGCGCCGATGTAGTACGTCCCCCCGGCAACGGTCGGTGGGATCGTCACGCTCGTCGTGGCGGAACTCGACGCCCCGGCCGCCAGACTGCTGATACTACGCGCGCCAATCCATGTATCTGCCGTTGTGATGGCCGTGTCCGTTGAGAGGTAAAAACCAACGGGAAAACTGCCCACACCGCCGACGCCCTGGTTCCTGACGGTACTGTCAAGGCTTACGCTCGTCCCGGGCGCGGCGCTCGTTGGGCCGTACACGGCCGTCATGACCAGATCAGGCAGAACGATCTTAATCGTAGAGGTCGTGCAACGGCCGTTATTGACCTCTTTCGTCTCGCTGACCGTATTGCCGCTGTCCGCCATGGCGCAGACATAATAACTGCCCGGAATTGTCGTTAAAACAGTCAAACTCGTCGAAGCACTGCTGTTTGCCCCTTTGTCAAGGCTGGTGACCGAGCGCGTCGCTGAAAAGGCGATATCGTCCGTGCCGCCGTAATTCGCGTCCTTGGAAAGAGAAAAGGCTGCCGTAAAACTGCCGGCTGCGACCGTCCCCTGGTTCAGGACGGTGTTTTCCAGGAAAAAACTATCGCCCGGCGCGGCCATAACCCCGCTTATGATAGAAAGACTGCTTGTAATCAGGTCGGGTACCGGGACATTCACGCTCGCGATGGTGATCTTTTCGCTGTCGGAAAGCGTCCCGTCCGAAACAATAAATGTCACCGAATAACTGCCGGACTGCGAGAACGACGGCGTCCAGTTGAACGTCTGGCCGCTAAAAGTGGCCCCCGCGGGCAGACCAGTGGCGCTGTAGGTCACCACGTCCCCATCCGCATCTGTCGCTGAAACGTTAAAACTCAACAGCGCGCCCTCATTGATGGTTTTTGTGCCAATCGCCTCGAGCACGGGGGCGCGGTTGACATTGTTCACTGTAATCGTGATGGTCTCCGAATCACTCAGGCCGATTGAGTCAGTTACATTGAATGTCACAGCATAACTACCCGCCTGAGTGAAAGTCGGCGTCCAATTGAACCAATAATATGTATTCGGATCCGCCTTGAACGTGGCCCCTGACGGTAGTCCTGTCGCACTGTACACGAGACGGGATCCGTAAGTATCTGCCGCGTGGACCCCAAAAGTCAACTTGACCCCCTCGTTGACACTCCTGTTACTCCCGAGGGCAAAAACCGGCGGCCGATTCTCAATGACCTCAATCGTGATTGTCTCTTTGTCGCTTGAAAGGCCGTCCGTCACGGAAAATGTCACGTTATAATTGCCGACTTGAGAAAGGGTCGGCGTCCAGCTGAACGTCCGGTTACCAAAAGTCGCCCCTGCCGGCAGCCCTTTAACATAATACCATTTCGGGTCTCCGTCGGGATCCGTCGCGCTGACCGTGAAAACCACGTTGTCCCGTTCAGAGACTGTCTTATCGCCAATAAAAGATAAAATAGGCCGCCGATTTACTTTGACTACTTCGATGACTGCAGAAGTTGGAGAATTTGAACCCCAGCCGGCTTTATCCACAGCCGTTACGGAATAGCGATACTTCCCAGCCGGAAGATCGGATTCGTCATAACTATTGGTTGTCACCGTCGCAATCAAAGACACGTTTCCAGAACCATCAATACCCCGGTACACCAAATATTTGTCAATACCGTTGGCATCCGTTGAGGCGGTCCATGTAAGCGTAAACTTCGCGGTGTTGGGGCTGGATGCCGTCGGCGCGCCGGGGGTGGTCGGGGGTGTTGTATCAGAAGATGAATCAACGAGCGCGGCTCCAGCCAGCTGGCCTGGCACTTCTCTATAGAGAGCGGTATAGGACTGCTCGGTGTCATCTGGGGTTATACATGCAAAGATCTCCCCCGTGGTAATCGTGTATTCTGTATCAATGCCCTCAGCATCGGAGTGTATGCTGCCAAACCCAAACATTGCTTCTTGATCCCAACTTCCATCAGGGTTGTATGTTATTGGATAAAAGCGTTCATCAACAAAAATAGGCTCATTTATATTGCCATCGGGATAGCTTCCTATGTAGGTGCTGAACTGGCCGGTAAAATTACCGGTATCGTCGGTCAGGAGAACTAATCCTTCTCCATCTAGCTCATAAAAATTATCATAATATAAAGTAGTTATTCTTCCGTGCTCATAGGATATATTCCAATTTCCTATCTTCTGGATAAAAGTACCACCATAATTCCAATATAAGTCAGTGATATTGTCTACCACCTCATCCGTTAGTATTTCTACGTGACCCGTCAAAGTGACGGGAAAGAATCCATCACTTTCAAATCCGCGCTGTTGCTCCATGCTGTTTGTCTCATCGTTGAGAGTACCAATGACGATATGCTTAACATTCTCCGGAAGCCCATTCCTCCCCAGCTCATTAAAGAATGCCGCGGTGTTACCTTGCGCAAAAGATTGGCTCCACAAACTCAAGAGAAAATTAAGATACTCAGGCTGACCGTAGCTGCCATAAAGAGGAGCTATGGAAATCATTACGGCGGCATCAATCTTATTCATATCAACCAACCCTTTGGCTGTGGCGGAATAGACTACGGCCGCGCCCATACTGTGCTGTTCAAAAACGATAGAGATTTTATCAGGGTAGAACTGCAGCAAGTTATTATTAACTTTATCGGCAAAACCTGCGGCAATATCATCTATGCCCCAATAACTGCCATAATCCGCGTAAAAAACCTGGTATTTAGCCGGATCATATTTGTCCCCCAGGGTCAGCACATCCTCATAGTTGCTACTTTTCCCATGGGTAATAACTACCGGTTTTCTACTGGGGTCAACGAGACTGCTATCATTGCCAACATCAACATAATTCCCATTGTCATCGACGGTTTTTAATGTCAGGCCTCTAAACGGGGATGGGTAGCCAAATAGTGTGGCTTCGTCCCCTGATTCCGGCAATGGGGGTTTCTGTTCCTGGAGGAACAGCATCTGGCCATCGCCCGGGATAAGATAAGACATAACATCACCTCCATCATCATATGCAAGCATGATGCCGTCATCAGCAATGGTCCCTGTCTGTTCAACACCGTCTACCATAGTAGTAACAGTGTAACGAGTTATTTTATTTTCGGAAGATGTGACAACTTCACCATTAACCGTATTTGTATATGTGTTAGTTTGTGTGTTGGTGTTAGTGTAAGTGTAAGTGCCGGTGTTAGTGCCGGCGCTAGTAGTATCGTCTGCCCCTCCCGTAAATATTTCCTCTATTTCTTCATTGACATCATTGATAAACTTAGTCAGCCAGGAAGCTTCGGCATGTCCTGGTTTAAAACCTGACAAAATAAGAAAAATTAAGCACATCATGAAAATGCAATTCTTTAAAAACCCCCGTTTTTTCCGATATTGGTTATGCATGGCATACCTCCCGTGGCTGTTGGGTGCGTCCTCAATAAAAAAAGCTGCCAAAGAATAATTCTCTTCGGCAGCTCGGCGGTCATGGGTAAGCTTCTTTACGTTGTCGGTGCGTCCGGCGATCGTAGGCTTTTCACCTTTAGACCCGTAACTTTGTGCCCTTGGGTTTCCCCAAGTTTACCTTTTCGGATAGTCTCTGTTGATCCTTCCAACGGAGATGCTTAAAGCATACAACGCCAAAACCAAAAAACAAGGCCTCCGGGCCGCTTTGGGGGAAACGCTTCCCCGGGAATGAGAGGGTAAGGATCAATGGTATCATTCCCATATCCAATTTTGTATCCAATTGACTTTTAAACGCCGGCTTGTTATAGTGCTTCCCGTCATGAAAAAATTACGCGTTGGGGTTGTCGGCATCGGGCATTTAGGCTCCCGCCATCTGAAGGTTTACAGCGAAATGCGCGGCCAGGTCGACCTGATCGGGGTGTGCGACATCCAGAAAGAGCGTACCCTCAAGCTCGCTGAACATTACCACGCGCCTTTTTACGAAGATTACCGGCAGCTGGCAGGGAAAATTGACGCGGTCAACATCTGCGTCCCCACCTCACTGCACCACGAAGTCGCCCGGTTCTTCCTCCAGAACGGCGCGCATGTCTTTATCGAAAAGCCCATTACCTCGACCGTTGAGCAGGCGCAGGAACTTATTGACCTCGCCGGGCGGAAAGGACGGAAGCTCCAGGTCGGACACATCGAACGCTTCAACGCGGCCTTTCAATCGATCAAGCATTTCACGCGCAACCCCCTGTTCATCGAATGTCACCGTCTGAACAAATTCCCCAACCGATCGCTGGACATCGGGGTTGTCATGGACCTGATGATCCACGATATCGATATCGTTCTCGGGCTGATCTCCTCGCCGATCCGGCAGATCCACGCTGTGGGCGCGAGCATCCTCACGCCGCTGGAGGATATCGCCAGCGTGCGGATCATTTTTGAGAACGGCTGTGTGTGCAACCTGACCGCGAGCCGCGTCTCGGAAGATGTGATGCGCAAGATCCGCCTTTTCCAGGAGAATACCTACATCTCCCTGGATTATGTCGCGCAGGAAGCGTACATCTACAAAAAACACGACCACCAGATCCTCAAACACAGCCTCCCCATCGAAAAGGAAGAGCCCCTGCGCAAGGAACTGGAGCATTTTTGCGAATGCGTCCGGGAGGACAAAACTCCGCTCATCTCCGGCGTGGAAGCCCGGGAAGCCCTGAAAGTCGCCCAGGAGATCACCCAGCAAATATGGGACAACCGCAAAAACATTTCATCATCGTAGCCGGTGAGGCCTCGGGCGACGTCCACGCCGCCCATCTGGTCGATGAACTTAAAAAACTCGACCCTGCCCTCACGTTCTCCGGAGTCGGCGGGCCGCGCCTGCGCTCAAGCGGCGTTGAACTCTACAAAGACATCTCCTCATTGGCGGTGGTGGGGTTTGTCGAGGTCATCCGGCATTACAAAACGATCCGCGGCATTTTCGATCTGGTCCTTCAGAAAATTGAAGAGGTCAAACCCCGGGCGGTCATCCTTGTCGATTATCCCGGATTTAATTTGCGGCTGGCGAAGGAAATCAAGAAACGCGGCGTCAAGGTCATCTACTACATCAGCCCCCAGGTGTGGGCGTGGAAGGCCGGCCGGGTCGAGCAGGTCCGAAAATATGTCGATAAAATGCTGGTCCTGTTCCGGTTCGAGGAGGATTTTTACGCGCGCCACGGCGTCCGGGTGGATTTTGTCGGGCATCCTTTGGTCGACGCCCTCACCGCGCCGGTGGACAAGGATAAATTTTGCCGGCGGCACGGCCTGGACACCGGAAAGCTGACGATCGGCCTGCTCCCCGGGTCACGGCAAAATGAGGTCAACGCGCTCCTGCCCGTGATGCTCGGCGCGGCGGATCGATTACAGAAAGAATTTCCTTCGGTACAATTCCTCGTCCTCAAGGCCCACACCATCGAACGTTCGTTGCTGGAGCGTTATTGCCGCGGCGCGGCGTGCCGGCCCAAAATCATTGAGGCGCAAACTTGCGACGGGATCAACGCCTGCCGCTTGTGCGTCGTCGCCTCGGGGACCGCGACCCTGGAGACGGCCCTCCTGGAAAAACCGATGGTCATCGTCTACAAGACTGCGTTTCTGACCTGGCTGCTGGCAAAACTTCTCGTGAAGATCCCTTACATCGGATTGGTGAACGTGGTGGCGGGTAAAAGGATTGTCCCGGAGTGCGTCCAATTCCAGGCGACGCCGGCACGCATCGCGGCGGAACTGCGGAAAATGATCACGGACGAGATCCGGGTCACGGTCATTAAGGAAAAATTGCGGGAGGTCAAAACCCTTTTGGGGCCGCCGGGGGCGAGCCGCCGGGCGGCCGGGATTATTTACGGGACGACCGCCCCAACCCCTTAAAAACGCTCGAAAACTTTTTCCGGCACCCAGCCGGTTTTACCGTCGCCGCGCCTGATCTTGGCCCAGGGGCCTTCGACCCGCAGGACCTTCGCCCGCGTCCCTTCCGGGACCCGGAAATGCGCTGTCGCGTCTTCCCGAGGTTCAAACTTCGCTTCGCCGGCGGCAACCGCGACCGCCAGGTCCTTTTCCGCCGCAAGCTTCACGACGACCACGCCGACACAGAACAGCCACAGCACGCACAAAGACCCGAGTACGCCCCGGCGCGCACGCCGCGGCCAGCGCCCGTAAAGCGAGCTCACGTGCGCGGCCGCCAGCAGCAGCGCGAGGACACAAAGCGCCCAAGCCAGTTCCCGGTCGGTCCAGTTACAAATGCGCTCTCCGACTTGCGCGGAAAGCGCAACGCCGGAGCCGACCTTTACGGAAGGGTTACGAATGCGCCGCTCTACCAACTGGCGCGCGTACTCCAGGTTAAAGTTCAAATCGCCGTCGCGCGGGATCAGCCGCCGCGCCCGTTCGTAATTGAGGACCGCCTTGCCCAGGCTCCCCTTTTTAAAATAGCTGTTGCCGAGATTGTAGTAAAGCGCGCCGCTTTCCTTGCCTCCGCGCAGGACCTCCTCGTACGCCGCGGCCGCCTTGTCGTAATCCTCCGCCCTGTACGCCGCCGCGGCGGCCGCGAATTTGGACAAGGATTCGGCGTCGGAAATGGGCCCGGCGTCCGCCGCGACGGCGCGCCCAACGGGACAAACGGTCACGGAACCGGCCAACAACACACCCAGAATGACATTCTTGATCTTCACGAGATTGTCCTTTCCAGCGCGTCGATGATCCGCTGGATCCGCGCGTAACTTTGCGCGCGCGATTCAACGCCGGGACGCGCAGGGGCGTAACGGACCGCGTCGCACTCACTAAAAGCCTGCCGGATCTCCTCCAGCCATTTTTCATCGACGCGCCCCGCCAGCCGGGATTGAATCGTTTCAAGAACGACTGCGCCGGCGGGAAGATGCAGTTTGTTCCCCAAATATTTCTGCAGCGCCCGGAACAGCGCGTCATAAAATTCCCCCGTGTCCTCCCGTGGCAGGAGACGTTTGGCCTCCCGCAGGTCCCGCCGGGCTTCTTTGGGCGCCAGAAGACGCCGGGCGTACGCGACGTCCGTGGTCATTTTGCGCGTCCGGCGGTACGCGCCGTAAAGCATCCCCCACACCCCCAAAAACAGGACGGCCGCGCAATCAAGTGCCGGGCTCCGGTAAAACCGCTCTCCGACGACATAAAACGTCCCCGGGTCCTCTTTGATAAAAACAATGTCTTGTCCCAAAACCGGCTGGGCTGAACCCGTGGCCTCCCCGCCAACGGTCGCCCCGATCACCGTGAAGCCGGTGCCGATTTTTGGCTTGCGCACCGTGACAGGGAACGGCCCTTTGGTCAAAGTTTGGTACTCCTGGAGGGCCGGATCAAAATAAGAAAATCGCACCGCCGGGATCCCGGTCACTTGTTCTGATTCCGGGATCAGGACCTGTTCCAGTTTCTTGATCCCGCTTTCTTCCTTGATCTGCGGGTCGTAGACTTTGAAATTATCCGCCGCGGTAAACGCCGGCGGTTGAACAGCCCTGATGTTCCCCTCACCGCCGAGGCTCATCTTTACCGTGACCGGATCACCAACGTTCACCTCCGCCGGCCCCACCGAAACATCCAGATCAAATTGCCCGACCGCGCCGGCGAAATCCGCCGGTTTGTTTTCCTCCGGCAGAGGCAAGACCGTCAAATCCGATGTCTTCGAGCGCAGCGTCAACGGACGTTTTTCATGCCGGTCGAAGAATGTGTTGAAAAAATCGTCGTCGAACATGCCTCCCCCGAACGGCGCCCGCGCGGACGCTGATCTCACAACAAGATTGCAATCCAGCGTCACCGGCCCGACCGTCACTTCGCCGGCTCTCGTCGGATAGATATCCGTGTCAAACTCCGCGATACGATACCGCTTGCCGTTGATCACCTGGTCATACTGTCGCGGCTGGCCGAATTTGTCCATGTCCACACCGGCCTGCTTGAATTCAGGGAACCGCACGTCGTCAACGGATAAATCCGCCATAAACAACAGGACCTTGATCGGTAAACGCTCGTTGACATAGACCTTGTCTTTGGGAAGACGCAAAACAAGAAATATCTTGTCGTCAAGGCTGGCGTTTGTTCCCGGGGATAAAGGCGCGGAGGTCACGCCCGTGGTACCGGACGCGTCCGTCACCTCGATCTCTACCGCTTCGGTCGCGTACGCGCGGCCGTTGACATGGATACTTAGAGCGGGGATCGTGAACCGGCCGGTTTTGAGCGGCATCACGGAATACATCCAGGATTTCCGGCTGGAATACCGGCCGTTGACGATCGAAATTTGCGTCGACGGCCCCAGGTACCGGATATCCAGCCCGTCAACAGACGGCGCCGGGATGTCCGCAACGTCTTGCGTCCCCGTCACGGTCAGCGTCAATTGGGCGGACGTCCCCAGGGCGATCGTGTTCTGGTCCACTTCCGCGGTGAACTGAACATCCTGCGCGCCTACGTTGACGCACGCCAATGTCATCCAAACCACACTGACAATGAAAACGCGAAAATATCGAACTGTGGCCATCGCCTTACCAATCCTTGATAACCGCCCCGGTTTCGTGTTTCTCTTTAAAAACATGCAACAGACCTTGAGGCTCTTCGGTCTGCTGATAATTCTGCAAAAGCCGCTCAGCTTCCGATTTCGTCAATTCTTGTCCTGAAACAGAACCGCCCGGATGTTCCTCCTCCCGCGGCTTTTGCTCCCGCGCCTCACCGGATTCCGATGGGGATGAGCTTTCCTGCTGATCAGATGGCTGGGCGCCCGGTTGCGGCTGTTCCTTTGGCTCGCCCTTATTCTCCGGTTGCCCCTGCCCGGGCTGTGGATCTTGCTGCTGTTCCTGGTCCTTCTGCTCGTCTTGATTTTGTTGCGGCTGCTGCTGTTGTTTTTGCTGCTCCTCGCGCAGACGTTCCAATTCTTTATTCACGAAATCATAATTATATTGCGCGTCCTGATCTTTTTTGTCAAGGGCGAGCGCGCTGGCCAGATGCTTTAAAGATTCCCGCAACGCCGTAATGGCGGCATTGATATCAACTCTCTCTTTCCCGATGCCGGATTTGTAAAACGAATCCCCCAAATTATAATACGCCCGCGCGCGCAAGGAGACGTCATCGCTAAGAATCGCTTTTTGAAAATGACCGATCGCTTCATCATATTGTTTTTGCTTATAAAACGCCGTGCCGGCGTTGAAATTGACGATATCCGACTCCGGGGCCTTCTCCAGGGCTTGTTCATACTTTTTCAAAGAATCCGCGAACTGCCCCTGGCCGTAAAGACGGTTCCCCTGGCGGACCGATTCCTTCACGGAGGCCGCCTGTCCGGAACGCGGAAATACCAGCGAGGCGATGAATAAAAAGAACCACGCGCTTATTAAGCGGCTGATCTTGTTTTGCGTGTGAGAAAACATGTTTCAATCAATAATAAAATAAACGCGACTGCCAACGGGATCTGGAACCGCTCATGATAATGTTTTTTCATCTTTTGTTCGATGTCGCGCTTTTCCAGGCGGGACAATTCGTTCTCATAGATAAAATCCAGCCCGAACTCCGCGCCGCTCGAACGCGCGTACACCCCGCCCGTCGTCAGAGCGATCTGCTGTAAAAGATTTTCATTGAGCCGGGATTTGACGAAATTTCCGGAATTGTCCTTCAGGAATTCCTTTTCCCCGGAATCGCTGGTGATCTGGATCAATTCCCCTTCCGGCGTGCCGATGCCGATGCTATAAATCCTGATGCCTTTGTCTTTGGCCTTGCGGGCCGCGGCCAGGGCATCGCCTTCCAAGTCATCACCGTCGGTGACCAGAATGATGGCCTTATATTCATTACGGGTCGCGTCGTAGCCACGGATGGCTTCTTCGATGGCCCGGGAAAGGTTCGTCCCCCCTCGGCCCACCGTGCGCGTGTCCAGATCATTGAGACTAAGCATAAACCCGGCGTAATCCACCGTCAAAGGGCAAACCATGAACGCGTCCCCGGCAAAAGCGATCAGACCAACGCGGTCCCCCTTTAATTTCTTCAGCAGGTCCTGGACCGCCAGTTTGGTGCGTTCCAGCCGGTTTGGTTTCACATCCGCCGTTAGCATACTTCGGGACGTATCCACCACCAACAAAATGTCCAGACCCCGGCGCTTGACCTCCTGCCACTGGAAACCCCATTGCGGCCGGGCTAATGTCAGCACAGAAAAGAACAAGACGGTAACCATCAGGATGTCCTTCCACAACAGCCGCCGGCGATCCCGTTGCGGGACGATCTCCGGCAAGAGTGATCCTGCGGCAAACCGCCGCAAAATGGCCTCACGCCGGCGGGTCAGCCAGCGCAGAACAGCGGCCACGGCAACAACCGCCCACAATAAATGCAACATCGAAGGTTGCGCAAAATGCATCACAATGTCCTGTCAAAGCCGTGAGGGGCTGATTCCGTTCAACGAAGCCAATCTTTCTAAATAATCACTAAGGAAGATTGTCTTCAATTCACTCCATCAACCCCTCACGGCTTTACAAAAATTTTGAGTCACGATTGTGGCTGGTTTGGCTCCGGATGTTGCGAGGGCGAGCGGGCACGGCTGTCCGCCAAAGGCGGACAGAGCGAGCCTGAGCGTCAAGCGCAGCCCGCCTCGCGGGGGCGGGCAAGCGTTCCGGAGCCAAATTAGCCACAAGCGTGTGTAACCTACGGTATTCTTAATAGCAGTGTATTCCCTAAAACGATCTCAATCATTAGAACACCCAGCGCCAGTAAAAGAACTTCCACAAACCATTCCTTATATTCCCGGTAACCGGCTTGTTCAATCCGCGTTTTTTCCAGCGCGTCGATGGCGCTGTAAACCGCGCGCAACGACTCCGTGTCCGTCGCGCGGAAATATGTTCCACCGGTTATTTGCGCGATCCCCTGCAGTAACTTCTCATCAATATCGATGCGGACTTGCTGATACACTTTGCGCCCGAAAACGTCCTGGGCGGGAAACGGCGCGAACCCCTTGGTCCCCGCGCCGATCGTGTATATTTTTATCCCCAAAGCCCGCGCGGCACGTGCGGCCGTCAGCGGATCGATCTCGCCGGCATTATTAACGCCGTCCGTCAACAAAATCATGACTTTGCTTTTCGCTTCGCTATTTTTCAAGCGCGTCAAGGACGAGTTGATCGCCGAGCCGATGGCCGTCCCGTCCTTGATCATTCCAAGCCGGACGCGCTCCAGATTGGTCGTCACCCAGGCATAATCGGTCGTCAAGGGACACACGGTATAGGCCAGCGCGGCGAACGTGACAAGGCCGATCTTGTCCCCGCCGCGGTTGGCGATAAATTCCCGCACAACGTCTTTTACGACGTCGAGGCGGTTATAGCGCCGGCCGCCGATGGTGAAATCCTCCGCGGCCATGCTCCCCGAGGCGTCGATGGCCAGGACGATGTCGATCCCCTCGGATTCATGGATGGTCTGTTTCAGCACCGAGTGCGGGCCGGCCAGCGCCGTCAAAAACAACGCCAGGACGACGCCGCGCAAAATGACCGGCAAATTCCGCAAACGGATTTTCCAGGAAACAGGCAACCGCGCGACAAGCTGTTTTGAGGAAAACCGGATACTTTCCGGACGCCGGCGGCGTTCAAAAAGATACAGCAGGGTTAGAATGACGGGGATCAATAAAAGGACAAACGGATCTTTGAAAACCATGTTCAGCAAGTTTTGATTTCGATTAACGCTCTTCGGTGACGCGGCTCGAATCGTTTATCGGTAACCGTTATACGAACGGTGGCCGCAAAACGATAACCGTTTCCCATCGCGATACCGATCAACTTATTACGATTTTGTCTCATCAATCAACCGCCTGGCCAGATCGGCATTTTTTTCTCCGGCCGCCGCGTCCGGCGCGTGTTTGGCGAACTTGACCATATCGCAGACGACAAGGAATTCCTCAAGCAAGACCTTGGACTCTGGAGCAAGCCCGCCGAAATTCTTTAATGACGTCAAGAACTCCTCGCTGGTCATCTCCGGCGCGCGCACGCTAAAACGTTCTTCAAAATACCGTCGGACAATATCCGACAAGATCAGATAATATTGCTCCCATTGTCCCCGCGCCAGCAGATCGCTCTTTCGCAACTCCTCCAGGCGCTCATACGCCTTCTCCCAAGGCGTTTTGGCGATGATCTTGTTCACGGCCTGGACCCTTTGCCGTTGATACCGTTGATAAACAAGATGCGCGATGCCGGCTAAAAGGATCACCGCCAAAGCAATCAGCAAAAGCATCCACGGCGCGGGAAACGCGACCGGCGGCTTGATATCCCGGATGTCTTGCGCGTAGCCGGTAACGGGCGCGCTCATCCCCCACGCATTGATGGTCACCCCAGCGATGAGATGGCGTAACAATTTGTTCATGTGGCCAATAATCTTTTGCGCCGGCGCTTGCGGAAAAACCTGACCAAGGCGTCGCTGTAGGAGCTGTCCGTATGGACATCGATATGGTCAACGCCGATGGAATTAAAGAGCTGGTCGCGCTTGCGGATGCGCTCCAGGTTATCCCGCTCATACTGTTTGATGATCTCCGGGCTGGAAGAGTCCACATATATTAATTCGCCGCCTTCCGCATCTTCCAGGGCGATGATCCCGCAATCCGGCAACCGCGCTTCCCGGGGATCATTGAGTGTAACGGCGATCACGTCATGACGTTTGTTCGCGACCGAAAGGGCCTTCTTGAGATCATCCCGCGCGTCCTGCCACGGGGACACCGTTGACCCCAGGAAATCCGAAACAAGAAACGCGATTGTTTTGCGGGTCGTTACCTTGTTGAGATATTCGAGGGCCCCGGCGATATCCGTCGACCGGCCCTGCGGCTTGTAATACAGGGCTTCCCGGATGATCCGCAGGACATGCTGGATCCCTTTACGCGGCGGGATGAACTTTTCGATTCTGTCCGTAAAGACGACCAACCCGACTTTGTCATGATTGCGGACCGCGGAAAACGCGAGTGTCGCGGCCAATTCGGTGGCCAGCCGGTTTTTGAGCATGTTGACCGATCCGAAGCGGCAGGACGCCGAGAGGTCGACCAGGACCATGACCGTCAGTTCGCGTTCCTCGACATATTTTTTGACGTAAGGCCGGCCGGTGCGCGCGGTCACGTTCCAGTCGATGGCGCGGACATCGTCGCCGAATTGATATTCCCGCACCTCGTCAAACTCGATGCCCTGGCCTTTAAAGACGCTGTGGTACTGGCCCGCGAAGATATCCGTGACCAGCCGCGAGGTCGTGATCTCGATGCGCCGGACTTTCTGGAGCAGTTCTTTAGGAATCATTACGGCACCGCGATCTCGTTAAAGATGGTTTTGATCACGTCTTCGGAAGTTTTCTCTTCCGCTTCGGCCTCGTAGCTGATGATCACCCGGTGGCGCAGGACGTCCATCCCGATGGATTTCACGTCCTGGGGCGTGACGTAGCCGCGGCCCTGCAAAAAGGCGTACGCCTTGGCGGCCACGGCCAGATAAATGCTCGCCCGCGGGGACGCGCCGTAATGGATCAAACTCTTCAGGTCGCCCAGCCCATAATTCTGCGGCGCGCGGGTGGCATCCACGATATCCACGATATATTTCTGGATCTTTTCATCCATATAGATCTCATCCACCACGCCCCTCGCCCGCAAAAGTTCCTGCGGAGTGATGATCGCCTTGGGCTCAATGTCCTTTCTGGTGAATCCCATCCGCTGCAATATCTTCAACTCTTCCTCTTTGGATGGATAATCGACTTTAACCTTGAGCATAAAGCGGTCGACCTGGGCTTCCGGCAAAGGATAAGTGCCCTCCTGTTCGATGGGGTTTTGGGTCGCCAAAACCAAGAAAGGATCGTCGAGCTTGAAGGTCTCTTCACCGATCGTCACCTGCCGTTCCTGCATCGCTTCCAAAAGCGCGCTTTGGACTTTCGCCGGGGCGCGGTTGATTTCATCGGCCAAAATAATGTTGGCGAAGATCGGGCCTTTCTTTACCTTAAAATTCCCGCTGTGCTGGTCATAGATAAGGGTACCGGTCAGATCCGCGGGCAGCATGTCGGGCGTGAATTGCAATCGCTGGAATTTGGTACGAATGGTGGCGGCGATTATTTTGACCGCTGTAGTTTTGGCCAGGCCAGGCACCCCTTCGAGCAAAATATGCCCGTTGGCCAGAAACCCCACCAGCAGGCGTTCCAGCAGGTACTTTTGCCCGACGATGACCTTTTGGATTTCGAGCAAAATGCCTTCGATAAAACTACTTTCCTTTTTGACCTTTTCGTTGATGGCGGTTATTTCTGAAGTCGTCATTTCATCCTCCTTTTTGAACAAAAATGACCTTAAAAAATATTACTCAAAATAGACGTCGATCCGCTTGATTTCTTTCTGGCGGATCTCTTGCGCGTGCGGTGGTGGTATCGCGGATGAAACAAAAACTACGGGCTTCGGCAGATGGGGATACGTTAAATGAATTTCTTTGATTTTTACCTTATAGGTATCGCGACGTTTAGGATTATGGTAAACAACCAAAATGCTTCCCAAAAATTTAAACGCGTAGCTGTTGGCGGGCAAGGAAATTGTCTCCGTCTCGCCGGACACGCTCTGATAATTTATCGTGCCGGCCTTCTTGCTGAACAGCCATCCGGGGAGAACAGGCTTGAATTCAAGCCGCAGTTCATTTTGGGGACCCAACGTAAACGGCTTCGCCCCGGCATTCATGTAAAGCCACATGTGAAGAAACTCGGCGGTACTGCCGGAGAGACGGGCGACAAATCCCTGGCCGTGTAACGCGCTGTCTTCATGCGTACTGCTGACCAAAAATGACGAATTTTCAAGGATACTGCGCCCATATTGTGCCGGCTTGAGAAACGGGATCAATACGTGGCGAAAATTCTCAAAGAATTCTTCGTAAAGTCCGCCGCGCAGCAACTCCAGCATAAATTTGTACTCCATGTGCAGCCAAATGGAGGCATTCTCCAACCAGCCAGCGGGAAAAACCCGGGTGCGGCCGATCTCCTCTGTCTCTGCGGAAAGGTCATCATTGACGCGGTACATCTTGAGTTTTTGATCAAACAGGCCGCTTTCGCGGACTTCATTGTAAAGCTTCCTTGCTGTGCCGGGGTCTTTTTCGATGCGCAGCGCGTGAACATACCCTTCCAGAAAAAGCGGCAGGACATGCCGTTTGAACTTCAGCGGCAGGACATGTTTGCCGTCCCCTTTTTCGGGACGTTGATACTCGGTCACCTCATGATAAAAATAGGTGGCCAACCGGCCTTTTTCGTTCTTCGCGGACTCGACGGCCCGGTCCGTTTTCGCGATGACGAGGCCCAAAAACTCTTTAATGCCCTGGACTGTCAGATCTTTCTCCCCGCCGTTGATCCCCGTCCGGATCTTTGCCCGATAATGTTCTTTCGCGTCATTGGAACCGGACCAATAGGTTAACGCGTCAGGCCGGGAGGCAAGGAGCTGTTGCAGACGCGCGATAAAATCAGCCAACTCCTCGAATATCCAGATACCCTGCTGACCGTTGATCGCGCAACGTTCGAGCGCCTCAAGGACAAACTGGCACAGCCGTTTGATCTCAAAAGTCTCGGAACTGGAGGATCCGAGCAATCCGGGCAGGCCGTTTAAGGCGTCATACCAACCCGGTTTATCCGCCTCCATCTCAACGCCCGTTCCGCTGGGATCAAGGGAAGCGATCTTGTTGGCGATCAAACAAAGCAGTTTGCCCAGCAAATGCGTCCGGTAAACCTCCCCTTCCCCGTGCCCCGCGCGCAAGACATGACCCTGGCCGCCGGATTTGTCATGGTGCGCGTCTTTGCCCACCGAATGATACTGACGCACGCCGCGGTCGGTGAGGATATACCGTTGCGCGCGCGGGAGGACATAGTGGTTGTCATGATAAAAACTAAAAACTTTCTTCTCTAAAAGCAGCGGCCGCAAATTCTCCGGATACAGCGCCAGATAACTTTCGACCAGGTCCAGGTTATAAGTCCAATGGTCGGCCCAGAACCCTTCGCCATGCTCGGCCATTTCCTGGCGATGGCACAATTCCAGGACATATCCCAGGAATGTTTTCGCGTCCACCGTCAAAGCGATCGCGCGGGTATCGATAAAATGCAGAAGGTCTCCCGGAGAAAACCCTTTGCGCAGAAATTCCTTAACAAGCGCGCGGCTGTTTTCTTTAACGCAGCGGCCAAGCAATTCATCAAGTTTTTCGGGCCGTTCGATCTGGAACGTCGTCCCTTTGACGATCAGGGGATTGTACCCGTCCGCCTGGACCAGGTTCAAAAAGCCGACCACGTGGCTGTCCCGGACATCCGTGTTAAACCACACGTCGTTGCGCCGGTTCTGGTTGACGTCCCGGTAATTGCCGTTGCCCTGCGAGTAAAACGTCGGGGCCAGCACAAAATGATTGTAATCGCGTTCGGGGTCGCCATGTTTACGGCTATAAACGTTAAATACGACGTCTCCTTCGCCGGTCTTGAGCGAAACCGGCAGCCCGCCGCGCAAAATGTTATCCAGAAAAGTGTGCCCGGCATACAGGTCAAATTCCGGCGACGCGCTGCGGGTCAGGCTGTAATTCTTGATCCCGTCGATGATCTCTTTATTGCGCAGCGCTTTCTGCTCGATAAATTCCTTTTTACCGGTCACCTGGCGGACGATGCCCTCAAGCCGCTGGACGTCCTGGACATATCCAAACAAAGAGGTGATTTCCCGCCGTCCCCTGGCTTCAAGCGAAAATTTGACGTGACTCAACGCGGATGGCATCCGGTTGCCTGTCTGCTGACGGGTGGGTTTGCGGAAATTCTCCTGGAGGAAAGCGGCGGGCGCGGTGAAATCATTCGCGGGACCGAACACGCCGGCCGCCTCAACCACAGGGTCCAGAAGACGTATTTTCTTGCCATCGGATTGAAAGCTGACAAAAAAATTCCCCTCCTTGATATGCGTGACTTGCGGCGTATCGGAAACTTCCACTTTCAGGTGGTAATAGGGCGCTTTTTTCTCGACGTTCGCCACCTGGACCCACGCCTCCACGGTCCGGGACATGTTTTTACTGGCCCAATCCTTCAGGCCGTAGGGGATGACGACCGGAAGCCCGTCGACGAGCTCCACATCACAAGGTTTCTTTTTAAGATTCGTCACCGTGACGCGGCGGACCAAAGCGGCATAACCCTCCTCGGGCATCGTAAAGTAATTCACGGATATTTCCAACCCCAGGTCGAGGTTGGTTTCGGTCAGGGTCAGATCATGAGCGGACAAACTTAAAACTTGTTTTTTGCGGAAGGTTGTGCCGGGGAGATGGCTCTGGAAAGGTTCCCAATAAACCGTGCCGCGGCCTTGCCTGACTTTGATAAAACTGCGGAACCCTTGCAGGGTGGCCAGGCGATAGGCCTTGTTCGCCGGCTGGAATTCCAGGATCGCCTTGTCCTTGGATTCAACGCCAAAGCTGGCGATGCACTGGCCGCGGTTGACGTAGAACACCCACATCGGCGTGCCCCAAACGCCCGCGATCCCGGGGAAGAAATTGCTGAAGGGTTTGGCCGCGTTATAATTGTCGATAACGAAGCGCCCCTCTTTGTCCAAAGAATATTCCGGCTTGTCGCTGCGGTCCATTACTTCACCTGATATTCCGATGGTCCAGACGGCACTTTCACCTTACGGAACAAATTATAAAATCCGCCCAGCTTCATCCAAAGATAATCCGCGCGGTCATCCTGATCGCTAAACCTTATGCGCTTGAGCTCATAGACATCGCGGTTGAAACGGTCATATCCTCGATTCGTCGTGCAGGCGCTGTCGTATCCAGCCTCTTTTGCCAATTTTTTGATCTCTTCGTCAAACCCACCGCTCGGATAAGCAAAACTGGAAACCTTAATGCCTGTTTCCTGCTCAAGCCGGGCTTTACTGCCAAAAATTTCTTCACGCCGCCGCTCACTGGAGACATCGGGAAGATAGGGATGCGCACGCGTATGGCTTCCGATATCGATCCCACCGGCATACATTTCCCTCATCTGCTCCGTTGTCAAAAATCCTTTTGTGTTGACCACATCAGAAATGACAAATATCGTTGCCGGAAAACCATATTTCTTTAAAACCGGGAAGGCCTGCGTATAGTTATCCTCATACCCGTCGTCAAAAGTAATAACGACACTTTTACGCGGCAGGGGCTTGCCTTGTTTGATGATCTGGACAAGTGTGCGTAAGGGCAGAACATTGAAATGGTGTTTCTTAAGATACGTCATGTGCCAATGGAAACGCTCGGGGCTGACCGTATCCGACCGCTTGGGGCTAACATCGGCAACATGATGATACATCATGATCGGAACAACATATTGGCGGGATGCCCACCACGAGATACCGCCGGCAATGACCACCACGGCGGCCAAGACTAACAGCCAAATCTTTTTTTTCATTTTCCCGACAATGCTTTTTTGACCAATTCGCTGATCACGCGGTTATCGGCCTTGCCCTGCGCTTTGGCCGCGACGGCCTTGATCACATTCCCCATGTCTTTCATCGATTGCGCGCCTGTTTCGGCAACGGCCTGATCAACAAGCTGCTGCAACACCTCCCCGGATAATTCCTCCGGCAAATATGTCTTGAGGATCGCCATTTCCGCCGTTTCCTTATCCGCCAGGTCCCTGCGTCCGCCTTTTTCGTACTGCTCGATCGAATCCTGCCGCTGTTTGATCTGCTTTTTGATGACCGCCACGACGTCCTTGTCCTCCAAAGTTTCACTCCGTTTCTCGATACGGACGTTCTTGAGTTGCGCCCGCAAAAAATTTACGGTGGAAGACTTGACGGCATCACGGTCCTTCATCGCCTGGATATAATCTTTCTGAAGCTGATCTTCGAGCATGGATTTTTCCTCCCTCAATTTTTAAATATCCTTTATGATAATGATTTTGTGACGGGATTTCAATCCTTTTGTAATCTCAATTTGGTTTTTACGCACGCCGTAATGCCCGGCCAGGAATTTAATGAGCGTTTCGTTGGCCTTCCCGTCCACGGCCGGCGCGGTCAAGTGGACCTTGTAACGTCCACCTTCCTGGCGGATGGCGTTTTTTCTGGCTGAGGGGATGACTTTAACTTCAATTTCCATGGGAAGGGGACCTGAAAAGACGGTTCCGAGGGGCGTTATTGAAAAACGGTTACGTTGACGCGGACTTTTGAGTCAGGCTTGGAACCTTGGCCGGAGGGGATCGCGTCAAAGCCGGCGGCCCGGTATTGAAGGACATCGACCGCAACAGGTTGGCCGCTCTTCATCAGATATCCCTGGTTGCCGTACATCAACCGTACGCGGTCACGCTCCTCAAGAGCGGAAATCCTGGCCAGATGATCTTCGTATTTGATCTGCCGGATCCGCGCGGCTACGACGCGTATCTGGCTCCGGTAGGACGCGATCAGGGCCCTGGCATCCGGGATATTGCGAACCGTGTCCGGGGCCAATGCGATCCGCGCGGCCGCTTGAGGAATATTCCCCGCTTGCGCTTGCGCGAGAAGCCCTTCCGTTGTGGACAAAACAGATCTGGTCATGACCAATTCCTGCCGGGCGGTCTGTAACTGGTTCCGGGCTTCCTGGTATTGCGCCGTTGTCTGGTTCAATTCCAAGGTCACATCAGCCAGCCGGCGGGTGGTATCGGCGTAAAGTCTTTGATATTCTCGCGTTAGATCAGCTTGTTGGGTGGCGGTGGCCAAAAGCCCCTCATTGGATCTGGAAACATCTTGAAAAACGATCCCACCGAGCCACACCGCATATCCGGTCAGCCCAATGGTCACGGCCACCAAAAGAATAGTGACGCCACGATTGACTTTCCACATCCGGGTCAGGTGCCGGACTCCTTCTTCAACCCTGTTGCCAAGGCGAGAAGCAAGAACATCGGAAACATTAGCAAACTCAAACCCGCATGAATATTGATCGGCTGAAAAGCGTTTCTTCCGGCGCCAGACCAGGCGTCCTGTATCAGGGATATAATTGGCATCATTGAGGTTGGAATCGAACGAAAAGATACTGTTTTCAGGAAGGGTATTTACCGAAGTAAGCTCAATCTGCATCCCGGAGGCGCTGATATTGCGGATACACCCCTGGCCGACCAGACCGTTTTCTCTCATATGCCATAACAAACGGGTATTTTCCGGAACACGGACATGACGCCGTGATTCTCCCCGCAACTCGCGCGGCAGATCCTTCACACTCATCTTTTATCTCCAATAAAAAAATGACAGCTCCCTGGGACTGTCATTGGCATCCATTTCTTTATGGACAAGCGTTTGCGCATATTTGCGTTTCGGTCAAGTCATACCGCCTGCAACCTGAATATTGTCCATAGTATATAAGCAAGTGTCGACAAATACAAGAAATTTTCAAGATGTTTTCAAGATGTTTCAGGGTGTTTCAGGGTGTTTCCCTCCCCTTGAAAATGGCATCAAAAATGCCTTCGATAAGAATTTCTTCCGGCCGGGGCTCTTCCGGTGGAGCTTCTTGCCCCTGCGCAGGGGCCTGTCCTCGCGTCTGCGGAGATGCTGCGGGGCTTCCTTCAATGTCCAAAGCCCGAAAGATGGCTTTTCTTAATTCATCTTTGCCGCGACTTTGCATAACTTTTGCGGCCAACTCTTCAACGTCCGGATAAATCCGGATATCCTGCAATTTTCCCTGGTATGATGTAAACGGAACATGGATCCTCCTGTTTGCGTCCAATAAATACGATAATTCAGGAACAGATGCGTTCATGCCGCGGGCAAGATCTTCGGTGATGAAAAAATCAGCTGTTAAGGCAAGATTCTGATCAAAATCCAGGCTGCCGCTGGCGGTCACAATGAAACCCTCCGATTGAAGCTCCGCGCTGAAGTACAGTGCCTGGTCCTTCAGCTGGATTGTTGACGCGGCTCGCTCCAGAACGGTTTCATCGGATTGAAGTCCTTTTTTGTATCGCGGCGGCAAATTTTCCTGAATATTTTGCGCCAGATCAGGAATAAACGAGAGTTTATCCAGAACAAACCGCAAAAGATTGATGTTGTGCAACTTCCCGCCGCGGATTTCCAGGGACCCGTCTCCTTTAAGCGTTTCGCGCAATTCCGGGATTTGCGCGCCATGTCCCTCGGCGTCAAAAATGGCATAAACTCCGCCCTCTAATTCCAGCGGCTTGCCGTTTTCCGATAAAACCGGCATACTCGCGCGTGGGATCAACTCTCCCAACTGCACACCATCGACTTTAAGGTCGAACATAAGCATGTTGGACCGTCCATAGTCGCTCCAGCGTCCTTGCCCGCTAATCGTTCCGGACGCGTAGGCGGCGGCCAATTCATTGATGGCGATATTCGATTCATCGATATGAAAGCGGCTCTGGATATCCTCAAGAGGCGCTTTAAGCAATCCCGAGCTCAATCTTCCGGCGCGTAACTCACCGTTGGCCGAAAACGCGCTAACGCCCTCCCGTCCGATACGCACCGCGATGTCGTCAAGGGACAAGTTTCCCTCGCATTCCCCTTCGATCGAAAGTTGTTCCTGCAGGATCCCGTAAAACGGCAGCATCCTCAAATGCAACAACGAAAGATCTGTTTCCAATTTTACGCGCTGCAAACTTACCCGGGCATTCGCCGGGTCAAGCGCAATGTCCCCATTAACCGCAATATTTTGCTGGTCCGCCCAAAGCGAGGCCTTCACCGCGAACGGGAAAGGCCTCTCAAACGACAAATGAGTCGCCTGGAAACTGATCTGGCGTAACGGAATGGTCAGCGGCGGATCAAGCGACTCGTCGCTAAACGTCAACGCGCCATTTTCAATACGAACGGCATGGATGAACGTCCGCGGGATAGCGATCCCTGCCTTCTTTCCATTTTGGGGACGGGAAACTGCGACGGGAACGGATGCGAAACTCTTTGTCGAATTTCCCAAAATACGGTTCTCATGAGCGCTATCGTCAAACAAGGTCTCAACGTTAAACAACCCATCCTTATTGCGGATAAGATGAACGCGGGGGCCGGAGATTTCAATTTTCGAAATGACAATCTGCCGGCGAAATATCAACGCGAGCATGTCCGTGTTGAGATCAATCACATCAACGGTTAGTATCTTCTCTTTCGAAAATACCGGGTCGTCGGCAATCGAGAGCCCCTTGACGGCGATGGTCAATCCCCCGTCGATCTTGAAGTCCAGTCGTAGTTGATCGATCCGGACATCCCTGCCCAACAGCGAACCGAGCTCCTGAATAATCCGTGGCTTATAATGCTCAATGTCAAATGTCACAAAAGATACGGCCAGGATGATCCCGGCGACGATAATCAGCCCGATAGAGATGGACACTATGATCTTCAGAAACTTCATGGGATATGGATAACGCGGCGGATCACGGGACCCAACGATAAATCGTGAAATTCATTGCTGTGGAACCTCGAGACTATCGAGCGCGTCGCTCACGACTTGGACGCGCGGTTTGACATAAACCGAAGGGGCCGCGACCGCATTTTGGGGCGTGGCAACAGCGGCCGGCGACATTGCGAGCTTTTGGTCTATTTCAACCAGAAAATTTTTTGTCCCCTTAAACGACGGCTGCACCGCGGCGATTTCGTTAAAGAGATTCTTCGCCCCCGCGTAATGCCCCAGCTCGTATAATTGAACGGCCCGGGCATACGTTTGACCGATCCTGGATTGGATCGCCGCCTGGAGATTTCTTCTTTCTTTTTGGATTTGAGCATATTGCCGGCGCAGGGCCGCGGCGTCCTGGTCAAGATCAAGGGCATCGAAATCCGGCGGATTAACCAAACTGAATTTTGGTTCCGGCACATTGAGCGGGAGCGGTTTCGCTTGCACTTGCGGCCGCTCCTTCCTTCTTTCGGCTTCTTCCCTTTGATGGGCTTTTTCCGCTTTGTCACGGGCTTTCTGCGCATCTGTTTCACGACGGGCGGTTCGCACATCTTCTTGCCGCTGCTTCGCTTCCCGCTCCTTTTTCTGCTGTTTTATCCTCGCATTTTCTGCTTCTTGTCTATCTTTTTGTAATTGTTCACGGTCTTTCTGCGCCTTCGTCTCAAGACGGGCATTACGAGCTTCCTGCTTTTGCTTTATCGCGTTTTCCATTGCGACACGGTCCGCAGATTCCTTATCCTGCTTTTGTTTTATCCGATCCGCCTTTTTCTGCTCCTTTAATAAGGCCCGATCAATCCATACCATATATTTTCGTGTGGTCTTGTAATCCGGGGCCGTCCGTTCAACCTCCTGGAATTTCTCACGGGCAGGGACGAGTTGATTAGATCCGTACAGTCGCACGCCCTGGTCAAAAAGCTCTTTCGTCTTCAAACGATCCTGCTCCCGCGCGATGTCCCTTTGGGGCCGGACATATACAGGGGCGGCAACTACTTCTCTGGATTTCTTATTCCGGGCCGCGATATCCGCATCGACACGGCTCAGGTACCGGGTCGTCTCCTTAAACCCCGGATAAAGCGCTTCGACCCCGATAAATTTCTGCTTGGCACCGGCAAAATCTTTTTTCGCGTACGCGATGACGGCCTGTCCGTATTTCCGTTCAACTTCCTTCAGAAGGCGCTGACGCTTCTTTTCTTCCGTCCGCTGCATCTTCAACCTGTTTTTTTCAGCCAGTTCCTGCGCCGTCTTTTCTTTCGCGATAACGCGAGCAACTTCCTGTTCCTGTTTTTGTTTCGTCAGTTCTGTCTTTTTTGTTTCACGGACCAAGGCCCGTTCAATCCATTCCAGGTATTTTGACGTTGTTTTATACCCGGGTCTCACCAGTTCCAGTTCCAGAAACTTCTCCCGGGCAGGGACAAATTGACCGGATGCGTACAGCTTTACCGCTTCCTGAAAAAGTTCCTGCGCCTTTGCGCTTAGCGGATCATCGGTTTTTGCAGGCTCCTCTTTCGCGCTGACTTCGGTCGATGCCGCAGCAACATTTGCCGGCCCCGGTTCCGGCATTTCAACGGCCGCCGGCTCAACGGCCATCGGACGGGCACGTCCCCTGGCTGCTTTCTCCCGTCGGACCGCGCGCGCGAGGGCCTGTTGCTGCTCCTGGAGCTGTCGTTGCTGTTCGCGTTGCAGCAGAGAATCAATACGGGTCAAGTAACCGGACGTTGATTTATAACCGGGATACAACCGATCCACATGTTCAAATTTTTTTCGTGCCTGAACATAGTCCTTCCGTTTCAAAAGAGAGACCGCCTCATCATAGGCGAAAGCCACATCATCATCGGGTGCCGTTGCGGCTGGCTCTGCAAATTTCTCTTGCGCAACAGGGATCGGGACGATTTCCCTGACGGAGACGACTTCCTTTTGAGCTGGAGCCGTCAAGATCCTTTCCTCCACATACGCAGGCGCATCGCCGGGAGGCGGCACAACCTCGATGGCCGCTTTAGTCCGATGTTCATAGGCGATCCGTTCCAAATATTCTCCGGCCGATTTGTACCCGGGGGAGATCCTCTGCACCTCGCTGAAACGTTCCTTTGCCAGGGCGTAGAGACGGTTCTTGTAATCAGACTCCGCTTCCCGGTAAAGTTCAATGACCTTGCGGCCGATCATTTTGTTGCGCTCACCCTTAATGCGCGCGGCCGTCTCCCTCAACCCCCGCGTTTCCTGGCGGCGTCGGGCCAAGGCCTCTTTCGCCGCCGCCCGTTTTTGTTCAAGAACTTTTCCCCGCGCCTGACGCTGCTCGTCCCGCTGCGCTAACGTTTGTTGATACTTTTCTTCCCGCTCGATATCCATGTCGATCCGCGCCAAAAATTTCCCTGTGGCCTGATAGTCCTTGACCAGCGCGTCCACCTTTTGAAAAAATTCCTTTGCCTTGTCAAATTGCCGTTTTTTATATAATTCTTTGGCCTGTCGATAATACTGTTCCGCCTCCAAACGCGCGCGGGACGCCGGAACAACGACCTTTTTTACTTCTTCCCAGGAAGGCGCTGCGGATTCCAGGTCGGAGGCCATTTCAGTTTCCAATTCTTGCTCCCGGGCCATATCCTTTTCGATAAGGGCCAGATATTTACGCGCCGAGTGATAATCGGGTGAAATGCGCTCAACTTCGTTAAAACCCGCCCGGGCTTTTTCTAATTCCCCCTGACCGTAATACGCCCGTGCTCCCTGGTAAGCGGCTTCCAGTCTTTCACGAAGCTCTTGCTGTCGCAGCCGCTCGGCCTCTTCAACCGTACGATACATATCCTCCTCGGCCTTATGTTCCATAAGCGCCTGCCGTCGCGATTCTTCTTCAGCCTGCAAACGCGCCTCATCATCGCGTAACTGTTGGATACGTTCCAGATATTTGCCGGTCAATTTGTAACCAGCGGCCATAACATCCACTTTACGGAAATTATCCTCGGCCTCTTCAAATTTCCGGCCCTTGAAATCCGCGATGGCCTGCTGATAAATTTCTTCGGCCTTGCCGGCCAATTCTTTTCGATAAATTTCTTCCCTGGCGGCGATGGTCTTGCGAAATTCCTGCTCATCCCGGCGGCGCGCCCGCTCCTCGGCCAACCGCTGCGCTTCCTCCTGCTGCTGACGGGCATAAAGGATATCGTCGTCGATACCGTCCAGATACCTGGCCGTCAATTTATAATCCGGCGACAGGACCTGGACCTCTTCAAAACTGCGCCTGGCTTCGACGTACTCTTTATTTTTATATTGCTGAAGCGCCCTCTGGTAGATCGGTCCAGCTTTTTCGGCAATCTGCTCGAGCAATTTTTGCTCCGCTTCCTCCACCGCTTCTTCCCACTGCGCCTCTTCTTCCCGGTGGTCAAATCCTGGGCCGGCATCCGCGCCGGGGGACTCCTGCGCCATTGCCGGATACTCCTCATGATCCGCCGCGGTTTGGCTCTCAGGCTCATCGCCCGTCGACCCTTGCGTCGCCGGCAAATCCCCCTCACGCAGCAATTCGCCGATAACGATCAAATATCTTTTTGTATTTCGGTAACCGGGCTGAATGAGATCAATTTCCTGAAACACTTTTTGGGCTTCCCCATATTCTTTTTGCTCCAGTAATGACAATCCTGACTGATATTGGACGGCTATTGGCGAAGCTTCCAGCGATTCATCCGGGGGGAGCACGCGGGGGGACTCAAGAGATTGTTGTTCTTCCGTCACTACGTCGAGGTCGGGACGCGCCTCCCGGGGGTGCTCCATAAGATGGATGGCCTTTTCCCATAGATCCTGTGCTTCGGAGTAACGACCGGCCTCGAACAAATCAATGGCCTGGTTATTATATCCTTCAGCCTTCGCTTTTAAGTCTTCTGTGCCGGGAAGAGATTCTTTTTGCGCGTTGGGGTGAGCCTTGATTTCTTTCCCCCCATCGGCCGCGGCGGGTTTAATAAAAAACAGGCCGGCGCATCCCTGAAAAACAAAAAAGGATATCGCCAACCGGCTTATCGTCAAACTGAGTTGTTCTCGCATTAATCTCGGCATAAAAGCAATAAATGGATAAATTATTAATATTACAGGCCCATTGTAACACAGGCATTTCCCGCCATTCCAGCGTTTTCTCCAATATTTTCGGAATAATTCAACGGAAACAGGCGTTATTCCGACAAACCGTATTCGCATGAAAAAGATAACGGTTTTGGGCGACCCAGCGATAGGCCCATGGGCCGATGACACCCATTCCGGGGAAATACATGACAGGGATCAGAGGATAACACATGGGCAGGCTAAAGCACATCCGGCGAAAAGCGTGAAAGCCGCCGTATAATCTTCCATCCGGCTCAATAAGATAAAGCTGGCTGATAACGGCTTTTTTCGTTAACTGCGGGTGCCTCTGCGCCGGATCATACAATCCATGGAAATCTACCGGCGTGAAAACATCAAAAATATCCATTATTTTAAGTTGATTGAGGCTGCGGCGGCAAAACCCGCAATTGCCGTCATAAATAATCCGGCTTCGCCGGGCGGGCTGGTTATACACTCTCTTTTTTTCAACCCATGCGATCACCCCCCGGGGGTCGATGAACAACAAAAGCTGCGGAGGGAAAAGGAAAAAAAAGATCGCCGGCACATCCAGGGTCAAAATCAACGTAACATGGAAAATAAATCCCAGATAAATCGCGGTAATCCGCGCAGGAGGATAGAAAAGCAGGAAAACAAGGAAAATTTCGCAGGCCAGGATGCCGATCCCGAGGCCATAACACAACTGCGGTTGCTGCGCCAGGAAATCCCGCAGCAAAAAATATTTGGTAACGCCCGCGGGAGGATAATGCATCAGGAAATAGATCGGATTACCGCTGATCCAGTTACCCTCCGCGGAAATCTTGTAAAGGCCCGTGTACAGATACGTAAACCCGATCTGCAGCTGTAAAAGCCTCTGGATAAAAAACGGCCGCTGACGGCGGTAGGCGAAGACGTCTCCTCGCCGCAAACAATCCACCGAAAAATAATCTCCGTGGTACGGCGTCAAACACATCAAAAACAAGGTCACCAGAAGGATATCCCAGGATAAAGTTCCGACATAAAACGAATTCAGGGCGTAAAAATAGTAGCACGTCGCCGTCATCAGGATGCAGCTTAACTGACTGGCAAGGCCGACGAGAAAACAAAACCACGACAAACAGAACAACCCGGCAAAGACCCAAGCCAGCCAGTCGGGACTTTTTTGAACAAGCGTAATCACCTCCGGCGTGAAAAAATTATAATTAAGCGTCTTGAAGGCTATATGCAGATAATTTTCATCCATCCGAAAAAACAACGGCAGCACATGAAATCCGACCGTCAACACGGCAAAAATCCTGAAAAACGCCAGGCCGATCGATGGCCGCTCTTCCAGAAATAGTCTATTCCAACAATTTCTCATCTTTCTTCTTTGTGGGGTGATCCACACCGGTAGAGCACTTCTTGCCGGCGTCTATATGGCTCTTTGACAAGTGAGGGATAATATACCGCCATGACAACAAAATTTTCATACGACGGTAATCGCCAGGCGAGATACCGGCAGAACGCCGCGGCGTGATCCCCGGAACCGACATTACTCAAAATGTTACGGTGAATATTGTCAAACCCGAATGTGCGGGTGCGGAAAATGTTGTGGGGATCAATCAAATGAACGCTCTCCCCCATTTTTCCATAAACCTCAACGTAACTATATGTTTCATCCACGTTAAAAAACATGATCCATCCCGTCGGCGGAAAAAGAAATCTAAATTTTGGAAGATCGGTTTGCGCGAGGGCATTGAGGTAAAAATGCCGTGTGGATTCGTAATGAAAGATACCCAGCCAAAGGACGACAAAAACACTGATAGCCGCATTGCGTACGCGTGGATTTTTGGAAAAATTGATGGTGACCGCGGGTGGGACAAGAAGCGTGAACAGGCTTGCGGCCGGATATCGGAAGACCCAATAAAGCCAAATGCAAATACCGGCAACAATCAGCAGCGCGCGAGCGATTCGGCTTTTCAATATTTCCATGCGAAGTTATGGCCGCATCTTTTATTGAACATCTTTTTCGCCAAAAACCTGGGCCGTGAAGATCTCAATTTTTGTCCTGGGGTCTTTCCAGGCGTCCCTAGCCAGACCGGCCTTTTGAGCGCAGAGCTGATTCAGGAACTCCTCTTTTGACCATCCGGTCTCCGTAGCGACTTGCGGCAGAAAAATCCCCTGATGCCACGGCCCCTGGCTGACGATCACGCCGTGTTTGCCTAAAATGATCTCGGCAACATTTTGAATCGCGCGTGGTTTTGAAAGTACCGAAACTTCAATATCGAGATCGTTCAGTTCTCCAGGTTGAACAGGATCAAAACGCGGATCTTTGGTCGCGGCTGAGATCGCCATATCCCGCACCGTCAAATATAACGGCCCGCGCCCCAGGATATTGCCGATACACCCCCGCAATCTTCCCTGTCCATGGATCGTCACAAAAGCCCCTTCTTCACGTGACAGACGCGGGTCTGTTTCCCTGAATTCGAGGATTTTCCCCGAGTGCACATATTCTTCCATTGTCTGGCGGGCAATTTCAATAAGACGATTTCTCTGCGCGGGGCTCAAGGAATCCTTCTCATCGTCTTGCCGCGAACCACCATAAATGATCACGGATGTATATCCAACGACGCTGTCACGATCTCCGGTCACATCCCCCGAATTGGCGTACTGCAGCATCTGCGCGTGCTGGAGTCCGCGCTGGCGGGCATATAAAAGCACCGCGGTCGTGGGCACGAATCCGCACATCTCCATGGCGCTTCGCAACCGGCACCCCTCCCAAACTGTTTTGGCGTCCAGGGAAATAATCGCTTTGATCGCGGAGGCGTCCATCGCGCGCGCCTTGATGTCCGGATGATAGTGCGACAGATCGGTACTGACAACAATAAGAACATCGCTGCGGCTGCCGATAACTTTATCCAAACTGGCGGCAAATTTTTCCAGCAGCGTAAAACCGGGCTGTCCCATGATCACGGGGACGATCTTAAAACCGGTAAATATTTTCTGCAAAAACGGGATTTCAACCTCAAGGGAATGCTCGCGCTCAAAAGCTTCCGGCGCAAAGTAGAATTTCTCGTCTTCTGCCATGAGCCGTTTCGCGAAATCCTGGTCGACATTGACGATACCCAGCGGTGTCTGAAATCCGTCCTGCCCTCCGATGGAAATACCGTCAAACCCGAAATAATGACTCGGCGCCAAAATAACGATTGTCTTGTATTTGTTGCGGCTGGCGGCCTTAAAGCCGTATGCGGCGACCGCGCCGGAATAGACATAACCGGCGTGCGGGACGATTACAATGTCGATGTGTCTGTCCGCAGGCACGATATCCGCCTGCCGGAGAAATTCCCCGATCTGCGCGGATAATTCCTGCGGTTCGGCCGTGTAAAACTGACCGCTGACATTGGGGCGCTGAATCTTTGTGTCGGCGTGAGTCATCGGGGAAAAACTAAAAATCGCGAATAAAATGACGGCAACAATGCTGATCATGCGCTTTCATTCCGCGCCAAATACCTGTCCAAACTGCAGCGTTCTGCCTCCTCCATGCGAAACGAAAGAAACCAGGCGAACACAAAGACCGTTGTATCCAATGCCAGGATGACTGGCAAAGGGAAGGAAATCAAACCGCCAAAACAGCCGCATTCCGTAATCGGCAATTGACGGATCAGCGCCTGGATGACGACACCCATAAACATCAGCAGTAATGCCATCACCGCGCGCAGCGTCCATTTGGTCCAAAGACCCAGGACAAGAAAAATCCCAAGAAAAAATTCGGACCACGGCAAAAGACGGGCGGCAATTTCTCCCAAAAAAAACGGTAAAAAGGAATAATTCTGGATGACGTAAAGAAAATTCTGGTAGGGGCCGACGAGTTTTTCAAAACCGGAAACGACAAAAAGACCGCCGATCATTATCCGCGACAGCGGATACCGGCTATTTTTTAATTTCCGCAAGCAATCGAACAAGTTCGGGCTCCAAAGATTGCAGACCAACAACCATTTTCCCGTTCACGTAATATGTCGGAGTGCTTTTCACCCCCCGTCGTTCACCTTCCAGATGGCTTTCTTGGATAAGGGCGTCAACGGATTTATCATTCAAGCACACCTCCAGGCGACCGGGATCAAGGAGGATCTCCTTGGCAATGAGCGCAAAAGCCGGGGTAGCATCCGTCAAACGGCTCCAATTGGGCTGACGCGCGATCAACGCGTCATGAAACGGCCAGAATTTTCCCTGCCGGGCGGCGCATTCGGCATACCTGGCCGCCAGAAACCCATGACGATGACTGGGCAATGGAAAGTATTTAAGCTCCAGCCGGATTTCTGCGGGGTGCTCTGCCATGATTCGGCCTAAATATTCGGCGCCTCGGGCGCAGGCGGGGCATTCAAGATCAATAAATTCAGTAATCTGGATAGCGGCGCCTTTATCTCCCTTTGCGCGCGTCTGTCCAGAAGACAGTGTATTCTGCGGCATGATCCCCAAAAAAAATTTTACCCCATAAACAACGGCAAGGCTAAAGGCGATAATAAGTAAAGTAACTTTTATTTTTGGCTGTTGGGACATAAACTTTACGAGGGTTACGATAATTGCGGCCCGGCAGAGACCAGAGTTTCCCCTTTAGGAGTACCCGCGAATTTCCTGAAATTAGTGATGAACATCTCTGCCAGTTTCCGCGCCGTTTGGTCGTATTCGGCCTTATCCGCCCACATATTTCGCGGATTAAGAATCTGCGGGTCCACCCCGTTGATTTGTTTAGGAATCTGCAGGTTGAATATCGGTAAAACGGCAAATTCAGATCGGGCGAGACGTCCATCCAGAATGGCATCGATACTGCGGCGGTTGGCGTCGAGGGATATCCGGGAACCAACGCCGTATTTTCCTCCGATCCATCCGGTGTTGACAAGATAAATCGTCGCGCCATGCCGTTCGACTTTTTGTCCCAGGATATCCGCATATTGTGTTGGGTGCAACATCAAAAAGGCCTGACCGAAACACGAGGAAAACACCGCTCTGGGCTCGGTGACACCGAGCTCCGTTCCGGCAATCTTGGCCGTGTACCCGCTCAAGTAATGATACATCCCCTGTTCTTTGGTCAGTTTGGCAACCGGAGGCAGAACACCATAAGCATCACAAGCCAGAAAAATAATCGTTTTGGGATGCCCGCCTTTGGAAACCGGCTTGACAATTTGCGGGATATGATAAATAGGATAGGAAACGCGTGTGTTCTCCGTTTTTTTCCTGGAGGCAAAATCAATCTTGCCGTCATTAGTTATGTCCACATTCTCCAGCAAGGCGTCGCGCCGGATAGCACGATAAATATCCGGCTCGCGATCCAGGGTGAGATTAATACATTTGGCGTAACAACCCCCTTCAAGATTGAAAATCCCTTCCTCATCCCAACCATGTTCGTCATCCCCGATCAACAGACGTTTGGGGTCCGCCGAAAGCGTGGTTTTTCCCGTCCCGGAAAGACCAAAAAAAAGCGCCGCGTTGCCGGCCGGGTCCATATTCGCCGAACAATGAAACGAGCCGATGCCTTTGAGCGGCAAGACATAATTCATAACGGAAAAAATCCCTTTTTTAATCTCCCCGCCATACCATGTCCCGGCGATGGTGATCATCCTTTCCGTCACGTTAAACGCGACAAAAACATCCGAGGGCATATTCATCCGGGCAGAGTCCGGGTTGGTGGCCTTGCATGCGTTGAGGATCGTCCAATCCGGCTTGAAATCTTTCAATTCCTGATCGGTTGGCCGGATAAACATATTCTTGAAAAAATGCGCCATCCACGCCACTTCAGTCACCAAACGGATTTTCAACCGCGTCTGCGGATTCGCCCCGCAAAAACCGTCCATCACGTAAAGCTTTTTCCCGTTTAATTGATTGACCGCAAGACGTTTTAGACGTTCCCAGGTTTGCGGCGAAAGCCGTTTATTATCCGAACTGCCGGTTTCCCCGGTCTGCCACCAGACCGTGTTGCGCGTGAGATCATCCTCGACAATGTATTTATCCTTTGGGGAACGCCCGGTGAATTTCCCCGTGTCCACGGCCACAGCGCCGAATTCTGAAACAATACCACGCTCATATCCTTCCAGCGCAGGATCTGTTTCGCAAGCAAAAAGCTCATCGTACGTCAAATTATACAAAATCTCCGCGCGGTCTTTTAAACCAACGGATGCTAAATGATCTTGAACCGCCGAAATGTTCATGTCTTCTGTTTTCATCAGTGTTTCTTTCTAAATAATTTATTAAACAATGAGAATTTCCAGATCCAAGCCCCTGTCAGAGCGATGAACGGCAAAACGATAAATTTAATGAAGATTTGAAACGACGTTTTTGTCGCCCATGGCGAATAAACATAACACATAATCACCAGTCCAAGGACGATGTGGATCCACCGTAAAATCGCACGAAGCTTGGCGTCACTCATGAGCAAAAAAGAATCGGGATCTTAAATGTCCCTCGCCGTCCGGGGCCGGAATGATTTCGTCATTACCCGGATTATTCCCGATATTTTAATTCTGTGCCATCTTTGGAGCAAAATTTGACATCTTCCGTGTACACCGCACCGCAGACGGGACAGAATTTTTTCTGCGCGCGTTCACCGACCACCATTCCGCCGACCGTCCCGACGACACCGCCGATTGCGGCTCCCGCCACACCATCCCCGGTCTGATGCCCGATAATACCACCCAGGGTCGCTCCTCCCAAGCCACCGACGGTTGCCGCTTTTTGAGTTGTCGTGCAGCCTGTCAGCGCTAAAATCATAAAAAACGCAAAAATAAATTTATTCATGAGTCTCTCCTTCGCTTAATATAGATTAAACATCGTCATCTGCCGGATAAAATTCGAATAAATCCGTCTTTATAATCCTGTTTGACTTTTGCCAATAATTCTTTGGCCGGAGACTGCGCGTCAAATTTTCCGATGCAAATTTGATACCAGCTGGTGCCATCATCACGGCTTCGTTCATCGACATACGCCGAATACCCATTTTGCTGGGCTTGCGCCACGGCCTTATCGGCCCGGCCACGATCTTTAAAAGCGGCAACCTGTATCGTATAAATTTTTCCGCTTCCTCCACCCGCTCCCGCTGCAGGGCCAACGGATGCGCCTGTTCTAACGGCAGCCGCGGCCTTCGGTTTGGCAACTGGGCCTGGAGAAACGGCAGGTTGCTTCGCTATCGGGGTCGATGCCGCAGGATATTTAGCCGCAACCGCTGGCGACGGCTCGACAGGACGAATGGATTGTTGCTTTGTTTCGGCCGTTGAGACAAGGGCCGACCCCTTCTCGTCCGTATCAAAAAACTCATATTCAACTTCGCTATTCAGCGCCCCTTTTTCGGGGAATATTTCACTTAGAGGAACGGCTTCTTTCCCGCGTTCATAATTAAATGCGATCAGCACGGTCACCAATACGCCGCCCACCAGGGTCCATACAAGCCAAGTCCGTTTCATATCATCCTCCTGTCTTCACCCATTATAAATTTTGTAAAGGCGCTTTAACGATTGTCCTGCATCCCGACATACAAAGAGGCATTTTTATCATACCAGCCAAACGCGTTTCCCTTTGCCGCAATCAATAGCCCAATCTTCCGCGTCGCGGGTTGGATGACCAGCAGTCCCAGATAGCGATGGTGAATAATAGCATATCGTCCACCGGGAATCCAGCGAATTTGGGCAATTGTCAGTTCGCCTCCTTTATATGCATGGCGCGCAATGTCGCTGGGGCGGGCCTCGCGCTGAATGCGCAATAAACGCGTACGGAACCATTCCCTGGGCACATAATAAAGATGATCATCGTCATCCACCCCAAGGGATTGTCCCTTGTCGGAGACCAAAACATCCCTGGCTGTGCCCTCCGCGAACAAAAGCGCGTCCGCCTCAAGAGAAAGATTAATCCCGCGGACGGTCAAATTCTTCATGGGGACACCGGCTTGCTCAAAAGGAATCTTCACCACAAATTCCGGCTGCAGGGACGCCAATGGGATACGGAAGACATTGACATCGAACGCATAGGCATGAACGGACGTATCCTTCGCCACCCGCTCCACATAGTAAAGATTTATGCTATCGCGGTCCCAATACAAAGATGAGATTCGGCGGGCCGGACTCTGGAGCGTCCGTTTTTGTTTTTCCAGAATATCATAAATATATAAATGGTTTTGTGATGAATAGCTGGACCAACGGGCCACCTCATAACAAAAATGACGGCTATCCGGCGCCCAGCGGATACCGCTGATAACACCCTTCCATTCTCCGGCTTCATCCGGCTGTCCCCAGGAATCGACGAATTGTTTCTCCCCGGTATTCCGATCGACCAAATAAATTTCCCGGGAAGTCGCGACAAGCAGATATTTGCCATCCAGCGAAAAATGATATTCCTTGATCGGATCGGCGGCCACCAAAACGTCCTGTTTGTTCCGCCCGTTGATTTCAACACTCTGCAGGCGGTTAGCATCAATGAAATAAATCTTCAGATCGTCTTTGACCCAGGAGGTATCCGCCAAAACGTCTTCGGGGAATTGGATAACAGAAGCGGGGTGATAATAATTAAACCAGAATAAATACCCGACCGTCAGCAACAGCAACAATTGGCCCAAGACGACAACCGAAAGCAGAATATTTTGAATGGCCGCTTTGGAGATAGCCCGGACATTAACCTCCCTCATCCGCACGAGCAGCAGAACAAGGCCAAAGACAATGGTCACTCCAACGACTATCCAGAAAAATAATTCAAAATAATTGCTTAAATGTGAAACAATCTCCGGAACTTGTACGTCATCGGTCATAGAAGTTTCTATGGAAAAGCGTATTTTGTGTGTTGCGAAAAATCAAATCGGGAAATGAAGACCTGCGGAATGGAAAGAATCAATAATCGCGGCAGGGCCGATTACGGCCACATCAAACCAATGGGGTACTGTGCCGGTTCTCGCTTATTCCACGGGGATAAGAAGGACCTGACCTACGCGCAACTTATTAGGATCCTTGATGCGATCCTTGTTCAACTCATAAAGATATTTCCACCGGTGCGCGGCCCCCAATTGCTCCTGGGCGATTTTCGACAGAAAATCATTCTTCTGGACTGTATATTCACGCGTGGAGACCTTGACTTCCGTTTCGACATTTTCCTGATCTTCAACAACCATCTTTCCGTCTTCGACCGAAGATGTCTCGGAAGTGTATTGTTCTCCGCCCCTGGCGGGCATGACGACCTCTTCGACTTCCGCCACCATAAACTGCGCGTTACGGTCTTTCTGCATCCCCAACAGGTCGGATACCGGCGCCACGGCATCGAGTTTACCACGGCTGATGATTTTGATACGCTCTTCCGGGATCCCGTTCTCGATCATATATTGCTTGACCACCTCACCCCGTTTTTTTCCAAGCTTCTGGTTATACTCAAGCGAACCGCGGACATCGCAATTGCCGGTTATTAAAATATCAGCCTCCGGATTGCGTTCCAGCGATTTAATGGCACTTTGAAGGACGGGGAAATGGTCATCACGTAAATCGGCTTTGTTATAATCGAAATAAATTTTGACGTTCTTAAGAATTTTCTTTACCAGCAAGGAAGCTTTCGGTCCGGGACCGGAAGACTCGTCATCCTGCGCTTTGTAATCATAAATAATTTTATACACATAAATATAGCCCCGGTTGCCCCACGGCCGCGCTTCCCCCGGTTCCGTCGGCATCCACCAATACCCACCCCGCTCTTCATCTTTGACAGGGGCCGGCCTGGCGTCTGTCGGCCACCATTCAAACTTCTTTTGCAACTCGTCTATATCTTCTTTTCGACGTTCTTCCTGCAGAGCTTTATCCCGCGCGTTACCTGCTTGAGGAAAAGCCGTGACACACATGACAAGGAAAAACACACAACCAAAAACTCTTAATAAACGGTACCCCATCTTCGCCTTCCCTCCCATGTCATGGCACAAATAATAATTGTATTTTACCCAAGCTCACACTCACATACAGGACTATCCTGGACATTCCACAGACAGATTCCCCACTGAAATATCCACATCTTATTTCTTGACCAGTTCGCAAACGACGATTTGTTCAGCTTCCAGCCAGTCCTGCAGATCGTTGCCGTTGGTGTAACCGCGTTGCTCGTAAAGTTCGTAGGCTTTCTTTTCAACGCGTTGGCGAATTTCCGGCGAATTAATGTTCGCGCTGTTGGCTTTACGCAGCGGCGTATTACCTTTAATAGAAGATGCCGCTTCGGGCAAATAACGTTTCGCGGATATGCCTCTGCGTACGGCGATAGAGGAAATATCTTTTTGTGTTGGTGTTCGTCTTGTAACCATGGCCAGCTCCTTTCTTAGATCCAGCAGAAATTGGGACAATATTTGTCGGACGTTCATTGTTTTTATCATAACATTTTATTTTATCTTGTCCAGCATCTTGTAGTTAGAAAATTTCATTAGAAAATTTCATACAAGTTTACGCAAGACTGTCGGCAATATGCCGCCATTGCGAAAATAATTGATTTCAACCGGTGTATCAAGCCGAACGGTCAAAGAAAATTCTTTACGGGGACTATCGGGGCTTTGGGCAACCGCGCGGATATCCTGGCGCGGCTTTAAGGAATCGTCCACACCGGGAAAATCAAAAACTTCATTTCCTTTCAGTCCCAAGGATTCCGCCGAATCGCCTTTTTTAAATTCCAACGGCAAGACTCCCATCCCCGCCAGGTTACTGCGATGGATGCGTTCAAAACTCTGCGCCAAAACCGCCCGCACCCCCAATAGCGCCGCCCCTTTGGCCGCCCAATCCCGACTGGAACCGGTACCATATTCTTTGCCGGCCAAAACGATCAAAGACGTGTTCTGCTCTTTGTATTTCATCGCCGCGTCATAAATGTTCATCTTGTCTCCGGAGGGAAAATGGATGGTCCACGACCCTTCCGTCCCCGGCGCGAGGAGATTGCGCAAGCGGATATTGGCAAATGTCCCGCGCGTCATCACGCGGTCGTTGCCGCGGCGCGACCCATAACTGTTAAAATCGGCCGGCTGAACGCCGAGTTCCATCAGATATTGCCCCGCCGGGCTTTGCGCGTTAAATGCCCCGGCCGGGGAAATATGATCCGTCGTGACGGAATCACCGGCCATCACCAGGACCCGTGCCCCCTTAATGCCCTGGATCGGCTTTGTTGTTTTTGACATGCCAATAAAAAACGGCGGCTCCTGGATATACGTGCTCTGCGCGCGCCAGGCGTAAAGGTCGGATTTTATCGACTTGATGGCATTCCAGTCCTTATTCCCTTTCGTCACATTCCGGTAACGTTTGCGGAACGCTTCAGCGATGACAAATTCTTTAACGAGACTGTTTATCTCCTCTCGCGTCGGCCAAATGTCCTTAAGATAAACCGGATCGCCCTTGCGGTCCTTCCCTAGAGGATCTTTCGTCAGATCAAGATCGACCGTTCCAGCCAGCGCATAGGCCACAACCAGCGCCGGGCTCGCCAAATAATTTGCCTTTGTGTCGGGATTCACGCGTCCCTCAAAATTACGGTTGCCGCTTAAGACGCTCACGGCCACCAGGTCACCTTCACGGATCGCGCGCGTGACATCCTCAGCCAACGGCCCGCTGTTGCCAATACAAGTCGTGCACCCGTAACCGACAATATGAAATTTTAATTTTTCAAGATATTTCAGCAACCCGGCCGCCCGTAAATATTCCTCAACGGCCTGGGAACCCGGAGCAAAACTCGTTTTGACGAATTTATTAACATCAAGACCTTTTTCAACCGCTTTCTTGGCCAACAGCGCCGCCCCGACCAGAACAAAAGGATTGGAAGTATTGGTACAGCTTGTGATGGCGGCAATGACAATAGACCCGTGCATGATGCTCCCTCTGCCATCGACAGCGACGGTTTTCCCGAGGGCTTGCGTAGCCAGCCCGAACCCGCGCTCTTTGACCGGCTTGACCAGACTCTGTTCGAAATCCGTCCGGACGTTGGCCAGCGAAACCCGGTCCTGCGGACGTTTGGGGCCGGCAAGACTCGATTCCACTGTTGCTAAATCAAGCTCAACCGTACTCGTAAAAACAGGGTCTTTTGCGCCCATCTCATAAAACATCCCCTGCTCTTTCATATAACGTTCGATCAAGTCCACCTGCGCGGGCGAGCGTCCAGTGAGACGATAATATTTGAGGGTCTCTTCATCGACCGGAAATAATCCGATCGTCGCGCCATATTCGGGCGCCATGTTCGAAACCGTCGCGCGGTCCGGCAAGCTTAAAAACCTTAACCCGTCGCCATAAAATTCGACAAATTTGTCAACCACTCCCGTTTGACGTAAAATCTGCGTTACCGTCAGGACCAGATCGGTCGCCGTGACCCCTTCGAGCAATTGACCTTTGAGCTTGAATCCGACCACTTCCGGCAACAACATATAGATGGGCTCGCCCAACATGACCGCTTCCGCCTCGATGCCGCCAACACCCCAGCCGACAATACCCAAGCCGTTGATCATCGTCGTATGGCTGTCGGTGCCAACAAGACTATCCGGATAAATGATCGTCTTTTTCCCTGTCTTTGTTTTGAGAACACCTTGGGCAAGATATTCCAGATTGACCTGATGAACAATGCCCGTTGCCGGTGGTACAACGCGGAAATTTTTAAACGCCTTCTGTCCCCACTTCAAAAATTCGTAACGTTCTTTATTGCGTTTAAATTCCAACACAACATTTTTACTAAACGCGCTCTTGGTCCCGAACGCATCAACCTGGACCGAATGATCAATGACCAGATCGCACGGCACTTGGGGATTGATCTTGCGGATATCGCCGCCGAGGCATTTCATGGCCGCGCGCATGGCCGCCAGGTCCACGATGCAGGGGACACCGGTAAAATCCTGCAGGATCACTCGCCCGGGCTTAAAGGCGATCTCCCTGGCCGGGCCGGGAACGGGCGACCACTGGAGGAGCGTCTGGATGTCTTGGAAGGTGATTTGATAATTGTCGTAATGACGCAACGCGCTCTCAAGAAGGATCTTGATCGGAAGGGGCAAATTTTGCGGATCCCCCATCCCGGCACGCGCCAATTTCTCGAATGAAAAAATGGTGTAGGAGCCGTGCTTGGTCTTAAATGTTTTTTCAACCGATTTGCGATCAAATGATTTACTCATAGACAATTGAAGAATTCCTCCCTCAAACTATATTTTGTATTATATAAAACCCGCTTAATAAGTCAATACAACTTCCGGAGATTAGCGGAGATTAGTGCGCCAGGGAAATCAGTACCGCCCCCAGGACCATCAGCAAGGCCCCGACGGAACGTTCCCGGCATCCTTTCTCCTTGAAGATCACAAACCCAACGAACAATGTCATAAAAACACTTAACCGTTTGATCGCGATCAAATAGGGGACCAACGTCAACTGGATGGCGGCCATATTGGCGATCAAGGCGAAAGCGTTGGCAATGCCAAGCAATACTAAATATTTCCACCCCTCCTTGATCCGCCGCGACACCTGGCTGCTCTTACGCAACATAATCAAACCCAGCGCAATGGTCAAAAAAACATTTAAAGCGGCTGCCCATACGAATGGTGACGACTGACGTACTCCGATTTTATCGATATTGGCGCAGACACTGTACAATAACGCCACCATTAACATGTACCGCGGCCCTTTTTCCTTGACCAGCATCTTGAAGGGCGCAAGATATCCTTTGTGCAATTGCGTAATGTTCAACACGTAAGAACCAACGACGATCAAAAGGACCCCTGAAAGTCCCAGAGAACTGGGACTTTCACCCAGCATTAAAGGTGAGGTGATCAACAAAAACAACGGAGTGAACGCCAACATCGGGACGGTCAGGGACAACTCCGACGCCTCAATAGCTTTAAAATAAAGGATCGAGGCAATAACGACCATAAAACCCTGGACCATCAGAACCATCCAGAATAGCGGCCCCAAAACAGGCAATGGCTGGGCGCGGACCGCGGCAAAAAGAAACGGCATGGCAAAAAGGTTCATGCCCCAGACGACAACATAAGCGCCGCAGCGGCCGATGACCTTTTTACCCAATACGTCGGTTAAAGACGTGAACAGGGCCGCGGCTAGGGATAACAGTAACCACATAGTTTATATTTTCCGTTAAATAACATGTTTGCTGTCGAAACAGCGGCAAGCGGAGATATTATATAGTAGAAACTAAAAATATGCTTGAATTTCAAACACAACACAATTATGATATCCGTGCTAGTAAATTGACCAATTCCATTTTAAATGAGGAGGCTTTCTTATGGCTCATATTGTTTGTGAACCCTGCGTAAAATGTCGTTATACGGATTGTGTTACCGTTTGTCCCGTCGACTGTTTCCACGAAGATAAAGAAATGCTCGTGATCGATCCCGAGGTCTGCATTGACTGCGGCGCCTGCATCCCCGAATGCCCGGTCCAGGCGATCTTTGTCGAGGATGACGTTCCGGAAAAATGGAAAAGTTACATCGCTTTAAATAAGTCCAAAGCCAAAGATCTGCCCGTTCTCACGGAAAAGAAAGAGCCTTTGTCCGAGAGGCCGAAGACGTAGCACGGGCATCCTCCGGTCGCGAGACTTTCAAACCTCTTCCAGATTGCGCTCCCCATTTCAAGAGAACACCTATGTGGTTTTTCATGAACACATGTTATGGCCTGAGTTTCTTGACCTTTATCCTGCTCTTGACCGGTCTCGCCCAGAGCTTTCTGCGGTTTCCCGTTCTCAAGGCCGGACACCTGACATTTATGCTGTTGGCGAGCATTATCTATCTATTCACCGAAACGCTGATCATTTTCTTTTTTGTCGGTACCGGCGTGAGCATCAAGGAATACACGCAAGCGCACAAACTGGACCCCGCGTATCACAAACGTTCGCTCGCGATAAAATTCCGCGTCTATCCTCCCCTCCTTTTGAATATTCTGCTGATGATCATTGTTTTTGTCCTGGTGGGGGCGGTGGACACCTGCCGGGTGCCGGCGATAATCTATCAGGCGCTCTTTGTGGTCGCGTTGCTCCATTTCATCAAGGTCAAAATGATCCAGCACTGGTGTTTTCGCGACAACACGCGGATCATCCTGGATATGGCGGGGGTCAAATAGAACTTGTCAACAGTCTGAATA